>ERZ791852.166-NODE-166-length-54753-cov-18.074902_pt1 | contig 54753 bp, 53 predicted proteins | sample MGYA00510287_ERZ791852 | MGnify/ENA primary metagenome ERZ791852 (study PRJEB30046, sample SAMN00715257) | human gut metagenome | study: EMG produced TPA metagenomics assembly of the A metagenome-wide association study of gut microbiota in type 2... | reverse complement strand
CTATCTATGATAGAACAAGTGCAATAATGTTATCTGGAGAATGTGCTCAAGGTGATTACCCAGTAGAATGTGTTCAAACAATGGTTAAAATAGCAAACAGAGTAGAACCAGAAATCAATTACTGGAAAAGATTTAAAGAAAATGATAATATGGATTTATCAGATTTCGAAACAAAAGTTGCATATTCAACATGTGTTACAGCAATGAACATGGAAGCAGATGCAATTGTATGCTATACAAATTCAGGAAATTCTGCTAGAAAATTAGCAGGACTTGGAGCAGGATGCCCAATCTTAGCTATAACAGATAATAGAAAAACATTTAACCAATTAGCTTTAGCTTGGAATGTAACACCAGTATTTGTTGAAAAAGCTGAAAATATTGATACAACTCTTGAAAATGGAATTAAAAAATTACAAGATAAAGGTATCTTAGAAAAAGGTGATACAATTGTAATTTCAGGTGGACCAAGTATTTTAGCAAATGCAGAAGAAAGCAAAGTAGTTGCAAGTGTTGCAAAAATTTAATTTAAATATAAAATATTAGGAAGGGAAAATTTAGAAAATCTAGATTTTCTCTTTTTGAATGAAAGTCAATAATTTTATGGGCGGTGAATTGAAAAAAAGAGTTGCTTTGGCAACTCTTAGAAAAAAATCTTAATTCTGGTTTTTTATTTTTTCTTTTCATCTTTTATAACTTCTTTAATAGCACCTAAACTTGAAAGTGCACTTGTTGCTTCGAAAGGAATAAATACTTTATTTGCTTCTCCATCAGCAACTTTCTCTAATGCTTCAAGTGATTTTAATTGAACTAATTTTTCGTCTGGGTCTGATTTCTTAATTGCTTCATAAACCATTTGAATTTCTTTAGCTTTTGCTTCAGCAACTTCTTTAATTGCTTGTGCTTCACCGGCTGCTCTAGTAATTCTAGCCTCTTTATCTGCTTCAGCTTCTAGAATAGCGGCTTGTTTTTTACCTTCAGCAATAGTTACAGCAGATTGTCTTTGTGCTTCAGATTCAAGAATTAAAGCCCTTTTATTTCTTTCTGCATTCATTTCTTTTTCCATTGCATCCCTGATATCAGCAGGTGGTGTAATATCTTTGATTTCAACTCTATCAATTTTACATCCCCATCTATCAGTTGCTTCGTCAAGAACAACTCTTAATTGATTATTAATACCATCTCTTGAACTAAATGTTTCATCTAAGTCCATTTTACCAATGATATCACGAATTGTTGTGATTGCTAAGTATTCAATACCTTTTTTCAAACTTTGAATTTCATAAACTGCTTTTGCTGGGTCTGTTATTTGATAGAATACAACAGTGTCTATTGTAATTGTTACATTGTCTTTTGTAATAACTCCTTGAGGTGGAACATCCATTGTTTGTTGTTTTAAACTAACTACGCTTCTTACGTGGTCAAAAAATGGAATTATAATTGTAAGACCTGCATCTGCAACTTTGTAGAATTTACCTAATCTTTCAATTACATATACCTCCGCTTGTTTAACGATTTTAATTGATTTAAATGCTATAATTAAAATTATAACTAATAATACGATTAAAAATCCCATATTAAATTTCCTCCTTTTTCTACGATTTTTTTACTAAATTTTCAACTTGAATTTATGAAGATTGTTGATTATAGTATTTTATTTATCGTAATTCTTTTATATAAATACTTAAAAAGTAATATTAAAAACTAAATTTTATTTTCAACTTTTATAGGTTTTACTATTGCTTTAACACCTTTGATTTCTTGAATTTCAACTTTTGAACCTTCTTCGATAATTTTATTGTTTTCGCTTTCTGCTGTCCAAACTTCACCATTTAATTTTATTTGACCAACTGAATGAATAGGGTCAATAGTTTTTATTACGAGTGCTTTTTTTCCAATTATTGAGTATACGTTTGTATTTGTTTTTTTGACATCGACAAATTTCTTTACAAATGGTTTTGTTGCAAAAATTAATATTGTTGATGTTATTACAAATACTGTTGTTTGAATTATTATGTTTGATGTAAATAGGCTGACTATCATTGCAATTAGTGCTCCTATTCCAAACCAGAAGATTAAAAAACCGACTGTTGCTATTTCTCCTATAAAAAATAGTCCTGCTATTATTAACCATAATTTCCACATAGTAATTTCTCCTTTGTTTTTGAACTTACATTTATATTATACTATAAATTAGTTTAAAAATAAATACTTATGTGAAAAATATTTTTAAATGTTACAATAATATTACAAATTTGTTACAACAATATGATATTTTGGTTAAAAGAATTAAATTATGGTTAAGTTTGTAATTACAAAAATATAAATATTAAATTTTAACAAAAACCCCTTGTACTTTTTTAAATTTATTATTATAATAGATAAAGAAAAAACAAAAACAAGGAGTGACGTTATTGGAAAAGATTTCTAAAATTAGCCAAACAAACAAAATCCCAAAAAGACAACATAAGGAAAAAAACAGCCAATCAAATAATAGGTACAGTGAACCTAAAAAGAAAAAAGAAAATTTCAAAGAAATATTAGAAAATGAAGAAAAAATACTTGAAAAAAACGAAAAACAACAAAATGTAAAAAGAGCAATAGATGCATATAAAGTTCAAATGCAAATATCGCGTCCAACAATAAAAAATATACAAAAAAAAGAAGAAAAAAACATTGTAAAAAAAGAAAATTTTAACATTAAACAAGAGGAAAATATACGAGACTAAAAATAAGAGCAAAATGTATAAAAAGAAAAAACTTTAAAATACTAAGGAGGAAATTAAAATGTATGTATTTAACAAAATAACGGTAAATCCACAATTACCAAAAAGAATAGGAAAGTTATCTGAAATAGCAAATAACTTATGGTGGTCATGGAATACTGAATTTTTAAGACTATTTAAAATAATAGATAGAGATTTATGGGAAACATGTGAAAAAAATCCGGTCAAATTTTTAAAAAGAGTATCTCAAGACAGATTAGAAGCAGTAGTAGAAAACACTGATTTTTTAAGAGAATATGATAGACTTGCAAAAGAATTTGATGATTATATAACAAGCAAAAACACATGGTTTTCAAACAAATACCCAGAAAACAAAAAAGAACTAATTGCATATTTTTCTGCAGAATACGGATTAGACCAAACAATACCAATATACTCAGGAGGACTTGGAATATTGTCAGGAGACCATTTAAAATCTGCAAGTGACTTAGGCATTCCATTAGTAGCAGTAGGATTATTATATAAAAATGGATATTTCCATCAAAAAATAAATGAAAATGGAGAACAAGAAACAGAATATAATAATATTGAATTAAGTAATTTACCAATAAATCCTGTAAAAGATGAAAATGGTGAAGAACTAAAAATATATGTAAAATTTGAAAAAAGAAAAGTATATTTAAAAGTATGGCAAATAAATGTTGGAAGAATAAAATTATATTTATTGGATTCTGATATTGACGAAAACACACCTAAAGATAGAGAAGTCACATTACATTTATATGGTGGAGATCAAGAAATGAGAATTAAACAAGAAATAATTCTTGGAATGGGTGGAACAAATTTATTAACAAGGGCTTTAGGTTTGAATCCAACTGTATATCATATGAATGAAGGACATTCTGCTTTCTTAATATTAGAATTAATTAAAAATATAATAAAAGAGAAAAAAGTATCATTTGAAGTTGCAAAAGATATAGCAAGTTCAAAAACTGTGTTTACAACACATACACCTGTACCTGCAGGAAATGACATATTCCCAATAGGATTAGTTGAAAAATATTTTAAAGAATTTTGGCCAAGATTGGGATTAGACAGAGAAGAATTCTTAAAATTAGGAATGAAACCATGTACAGAGTTAGAACCAGGATTTAACATGGGAATATTTGCTTTAAAAGTTGCGGGAAAGAAAAATGGTGTAAGTAAATTGCATGGAGCGGTTTCAAGAGAATTATTTGGAGATGTTTGGCCTGAAATTGCAGCAAATGAATCACCAATAACATATGTAACAAATGGTATTCATACATGCTCATGGTTGGCACCATCATTAAAGGAATTATATAACAAATATTTGATTCCATATTGGCAAGATAATATCTATAAAGATGAAGTATGGGAAAACATTAACAATATACCAAACCAAGAATTATGGGGTATACATCAAAAAAGAAAACAAAAATTATTTGATATAGTAAAAGAAAATACAACTAATAGATTAAGAAAATCAGGATATAGTTATGAAGAAATAAATGAAATTACATCAAAACTAAATCCAAATGCATTAACAATAGGATTTGCAAGAAGATTTGCTACATATAAAAGGGCAACTTTGATATTTAAAGATTTAGAAAGAATAACACAAATTTTAAATAATGCAGATAGACCTGTTCAATTAATATTTGCTGGAAAAGCACATCCTGCAGATAAAGAAGGGCAAGATTTGATAAAAAGAATACATGAAATATCAATGATGCCACAATTTAAAGGAAAAATATTCTTACTTGAAAACTACAATATTGCAATGTCGAGATATTTAGTAAGTGGCGTTGATGTATGGCTAAATAATCCAAGAAGACCAATGGAAGCATCTGGAACAAGTGGACAAAAAGCATCTGTAAATGGTGTAATAAACTTTAGTGTTTTAGATGGTTGGTGGGCAGAAGGATACAACCAGGAAAATGGATGGACAATTGGAACAAATGCAGAATTTACATCATATGAAGAACAAGATATTGCTGATAGCCAAAGTATGTATCGTACATTGGAAGAAAAAATAATACCAACATATTACGAAAAAGATGAAAATGGAATTTCAGAAAAATGGATGAAAATTATGAAAAATTCTATAACATCAACAGGCGGAAAATACAGTACTTCAAGAATGCTTGTGGATTATACAAATAATTTATATATTCCATTATGTAATTTAACCAAAAAATACTACGAAAATATTGATAATGTTGCGGAATTCAATTTGTGGAAAAAGAATTTATATACAAATTGGAAAGATATAAAAATTACACAAAAAAATAATTTAAATAATATTACAATGGATGCAGGAAATAATATTGATGTTAAATGTGAAGTTCAACTTCCAAACGTTGATGTAAGTAATGTTATGGCACAATGTTATTATGGTAAGATTTTGGATAATGGAATTGTTGAAAATGTAAGTATTATTCCAATGAAATTATCATCAAAAAATGAAGAGAATAAAACATATGAATATACTGCAAAAATAGAACTAAAAACAGGTGGAAATTATGGCTATACATTTAGAGTTATGCCAAAACATGAAATGTTGCTAGATTCAGAAAATTTAAATTTAGTAAAATGGATTACAGATTAAAATAGAGAAAAGCAGATATTTATATTATAGGAGGTTCGGAGAACTTTCTTGTAATATTAAAAAGTGAACATTATAATTGATGTTCACTTTTTATCCTTTTATTATTCCATTTTTAAAATCCAAATTAGCAAATGAGTTGTTTTTAAATCCTAAAGAATATACATTAGTTGCAAAAATATCTTTGTTAAGCATAGTTTGCAGGCTAGTATTAGAATTATTATCAACAAACTTTTTAACAGAAGTAATCAATGGTTGATTTGGATTTTTATCCATAATTTTTGATATTAATTTTTTTCCATTATCATTAAAACCAAGAACTCTGATATATGGAGAATCAACCTCTTTAGAAAGTTTCATATTTTTTTTTGAAATGTCAAGAAGTGCATATAATAGAATCCTTTGAAGCCTAGTAATTGTATATCTTTTAGATTTTATTGTATTCAAAAGTTCAGTAAGAGTATTGCAAGAATTTACTGCTTTTTTTATTAAAAATTCTAATCCTTCAGATACATCTGGAAGATTTGCTATTTCTTTAATTGACATTTTTCTTAATACATAAATTATTTCTTTTTCAAAACAATTTAAATCAGGAATTATACAACCGGAATTTATGCAATCTGCTAAAATCGAATAAGATTTTTCAGGTATAACGGTTTTGATAGTATTGAAATTTTTATTTTTAATAAGTTCTCTAATTGCAGTTGCACTTGCAATTGAAGTATTAATTGAAATATCAGAACTATTGTAATCTGCTATAGACCTTTTAATACAAACAGGTTTTATGGAACTTTTATATTTTTTTAAAGCCTTTAGATATTCAATTCCTAAAATATTATTTGGTGAAGATAGAATGTTTTTGTAATTATCAAAATTTGTATTAACATCTTCAAAATTTTTTATATATTCAAGCAGTGCATTTTCACGGGCCTTGGGAAAAGATAAACCAGTATCTAAGTAATTAGATAATATTTTTTTATATTCTTTTGGCTCATCATATAGAATATTAGCAAAATCATTTAAAATTTTGATATCTGATGTTTCAGAGCCAAAAGATAGAAAATCTATAATTCCTAAAGAATTCAATATTTTAATAGAGCCCTCTGCAAAGTTTTCACTACTTGAAATTGAATATAAAACAGGAAGTTCTATAATTAAATCAACACCATTTTGTAATGCCATTTCAGTTTTTTTCCATTTATCTATAATTGAAGTTGAGCCACGTTGTGTAAAATTACCACTTATTATTGCAACAGTATATTCTGCACCAGTTGCTTTCTTGGACTCTTTTAAGTGATATAAATGACCATTATGAAATGGATTGTATTCTGCAATTATTCCTAAAACTGTGCTCAAATTAACACCTTCTTTCAAAAAATATTAAAATACTTGTTATTTTTAAACTATATTGATATAATAACATAAAATAAAAGAAAATACAAGGAAGGTAAGCATATGGAAAAAGTAATTATATATACAGATGGTGCCTGTTCAGGCAATCCGGGCCCTGGAGGATGGGGTGCAGTTTTAATGTACAAAGGTACAAAAAAGGAAATATCAGGAGCAAAGAATAATACAACAAATAATGTCATGGAACTAACTGCAGCATTGGAAGGACTAAAAATGTTAAAATTTCCGTGTGAGGTTGAATTATACAGTGATAGTGCATATTTGGTAAATGGATTTTCACAGGGATGGATTTATAATTGGCAAAAGAATAATTGGCAAACGTCAAATAAGGAACCAGTAAAGAATAAAGAGATTTGGCAGGAAATATATAAAATGACTCAAACACATAAAGTAAAATTCATTAAGGTAAAAGGACATGCGGATAATGAATTTAATAATAGATGTGACGAACTTGCAAGAAATGCAATAAAGACACTATAATTTTACAAATATTACAAATATATTACATTTGGAAATAATATTGCAAAATTAAATACTTTACATTATAATAAAAGTAATTATGAAATACGTAGGGGGATAAAGATGGAAACATTTGCGGATTACCTTTTAGGCGAACAAGATTTAATAAATAAAATGGACATTCTAAACAAGTTACAAAGAATGCTAAGAGAAAAAAGAGGAATATCAATATTTTTTAACAATACAGTTATATTTAAAGCAGAAATAGCAAGAATGTTTTTAAAATATACAGATGTCGGAAAAGAAGTAGATTCTAATCTAGTATTAACAGCATGCCTTTTATGTAACTGCAAAAAAATAGATGGACCACAAAGTTTGGAAAGTTTACATAGTTATGCAAAAAAAGGAGCAGAATTTTTATCAACATTAGGGTTTGATAACAGATTTTGTAAAATATGTGAAGAAGTAAATAGATATAGTGGAAGTGAACCTAGAGAACCAGAAAGTGATATTTTAGAATTAGTTGATAATTTTGGAGGTATGTTACTAGATAGACCAGAAAGGGCAGGGTTTACACCAGAAAAAGCAATTATGCAATTAGAATTAGAAACTTTTAAAGTACATAAAAATAGATATTTTGAACAATTTAAAGAATTTGTAAAAATGATGCAGGAGGTAGAAGTGTAATGGATTTTAGTGGAAAAATTGGTGCAGTTAAGATGCCATTATTTGAAGCATTAAAAAAAATGATATATAATTTTATGCAAAATGCACTTGTAGGTGGTGGAAAACTAAAGATATATGAAATAGTATCAGACCAAGGTGTAGAGAAATATATAGAACAGAAAAAGTTGATAGAAAATGTTTCAGACAACAAAGCAATGTTTGCTAAAGATGTACTAGAAGATGTATTAGGATATGATACAAAACAACAAAATCAAAAGATTAATGTGGGTACACAAAATATCGAAAATGTTAAAGATAAAAATGAAACATATATTATAGAGGAAGAAGAGGAAATATTAAGATAATTCTAATTTGTCAGACGGCTTTAAAAGTCGTCTAAATTTTTAGAGATATTAGTAGAAGTAACATTGAAACGTTAATTTTTAAATGCAAAATATAATAAACAAAGGAAAGAGGAACAAAAAATGTATGAAGTATTTGCAGATTTACATGTACACATAGGAAGATCAGAAAATGGAAAACCAATAAAAATAACAGCAGCAAGAAGTCTTAATTTTGCAAACATAGCAAAAGAATGTGCAGAAAGAAAAGGAATAAACATAGTAGGAATAATAGACTGTGCATCACCATATGTAATAGAAGACATAGAAAACTTCTTAAAAACAGGAGACGCATATGAATTAAAAGATGGAGGAATTATTTACAAAGACAAAGTATGTATACTTTTAGGAAGTGAAGTAGAAACATCAGAAAAAGGCAGAAACGGAAAATGTGGAGCAGCCCATAATGTATGTTTCTTCCCACATTTAAAAGACATAAAAGGCTTTTCAAATGAGATGAGCCATCATATAAAAAACATAACATTAAGTACACAAAGGTCAAACGTATCAGGATATGAACTAATAGACATTGTTGAAAAATATAATGGAATACTAATACCTGCACACATATTTACACCATTCAAAAGTTATTATGGAAATTGTACAGACAGACTAGAAAATATATTCAAAGAAAAATATGATAAAATATTTGCAGTTGAATTGGGACTAAGTTCAGATACATTTTTGGCAGACGAGATATCAGAATTGGAAAATAAAACATTTGTAACAAATTCTGATGCACATTCTTTACCAAAAATTGCCAGAGAATACAACAAAATGCAAGTAGAAGATATATCATTTAAAGAAGTTGTAAAAGCACTAAAAAATGAGGATGGAAGAAAAATAATTGCAAATTATGGATTAGACCCTAAACTTGGAAAATACCATAGAACATATTGTGATAACTGCAAGCAAACAATAGAAACAAAAGAACCTGTAGAAGTTTGTCCATATTGTGGAAGCAACAAAGTAACTTTTGGTGTTTTTGATAGAATAGAATTAATCAAAGACAAAAAAGAAACTAAGAGCCCAGAAAATAGACCACCATATATTTATCAAGTTCCACTAGGATTTATACCAGGTGTTGGTGGAAAAACAATAGAAAAATTATTAGACAATTTTGAAACTGAGATGAATATATTACATAAATTATCAAAAGATGATATAGAAGCAGTTGTAGGTGAAAAAGTTGCAAACTCAATAGAAAAAGCAAGAACAGGAAATGCAAAAGTTCAATCTGGTGGCGGAGGAAACTACGGAAAAATTTTATAAAAAATCTAAGTTTCTAATAGTAAGAATTCACTATATATAATAGTTCTAAAAATCTCTTTATCGAATACACATTATGTATAAATGTGAAAAAGATAAGGAGATTTTTTATGAAAAGAAACAAACGATTAAAAATTTGGGATACAATAGTAAACCATGTAATAAATAACAAAAAAGAATATATATTAGTAACTCTACTATTTTTAGTAGGAATTTTTTTGGGAGTAATGTTTATAAACAACAGTGAAGAATCACAACTTACAGAAATTACAAATTATATGCAACAATTTATAGAAAAACTAAAAAACACTCAAAATTTAGAAACATCAACATTGTTAAAAACAACAATAATGCAGAATATAGTACTTGCAATAATATTATGGTTTTTTGGAACAACAGTTATAGGAATACCAATAGTATTTGGAATAATAATGTATAAAGGATTTTGCTTAGGGTATACAATAGCAACAGTAATTGCAACATTAGGAACTGGAAAAGGAATAATATTTATATTGATAGCACTAATATTGCAAAATATAATACTGATTCCAGCAATATTAGCAATAGGAGTAAGTGGATTTAAATTATATAAATCAATAGTAAAAGATAGGAACAAAGAAAATATAAAGGTGGAAGTACTTAGACACACAATATTTTCAGTGATTATGTTATGCTTTTTATGTATCTCTGCAATGGTAGAGATATTAATATCAACAAATATTTTGAAAAATTTTATTAAATATTTTTAAAAATCTATTTACTTTTTTGCAATTGTTTGATATAACATATAAAGAATTTATGTAAATAAAATATTTTGAATATAGGGGTAGGGAAAAATGGAAAAACAATTAAAACTTTTTTTTGAATTTTTAGAAAATGACAAAAAATTATCAAACAACACATTACAATCATACAAAAGAGACTTAAAACAATTCAGAAGATATATAGAAGGATGCGAAGTAGCATATAATAAAGTTGATGAAGAAGTAATGCACAACTATATTGAATATTTAGAGGAATTAGGCAAAAAACCTTCAACTATTTCAAGATGTATCGCTTCAATAAGATCTTTTTATCAATATGTATTAAAAAAAGGAAAAGTAAAAAAAGATCCAACAAAAAACATACAATCACCAAAAGTAGAGAAAAAAGCACCATGTGTATTAACATCTAAAGAAGTAGAATTATTACTAGAACAACCAAAAGACATAGACTTAAAAGGAATAAGAGATAAGGCAATGCTAGAATTTGCATATGCAACAGGAATGAGAGTTACAGAAATTATATCATTAGATATAGATGACATCGATTTTAAAGAAGGTTTTGTAAACTGCAGAAAAGCAAATAAACAAAGAATAATACCATTAGGAAAAATGTCATTAAAAGCATTAAAAGAATATACAGACCATGCAAGAGAAATACTATTAAAAGATGATAACGAAAAAGCATTATTCGTAAATGTTAATGGACAAAGATTAACAAGACAAGGTTTTTGGAAAATTATAAAATATTATAAAGAACAAGCACATATAACAAAAGACATAACACCACATGTTTTAAGACATTCATTTGCAACACATTTATTACAAAATGGTGCAGACTTAAAATCAATCCAAACAATGCTTGGACATTCAGATATATCATCAACACAAGTATATATGCAATTTCAAGATGATGGAATAAAAGATATTTATAAAAAGGCTCATCCAAGAGCGTAAAAATGTAATAGGTTGAAGAGTAGTCAATAAAAATTTTGGCTGCTTTCCAACCAAATTTGTGCATTAGGAGGGAAAAACAATGATTAAATTAACATTAAAAGATGGTTCAATAAAAGAAGTTGAACAAGGAAGCACAATATATGAAGTAGCAAAAGAAATAAGTGAAGGATTAGCAAGAGTAGCAACTTGCGGAATAGTGAACGGAGAAGTACAAGACCTAAGATATGAATTACAAGAAGACTGTAACTTAAGTATAGAAACATTTGACAGCAGTTTAGACGGAAAAAAAGCATATTGGCACACAACATCACACATAATGGCACAAGCAGTACAAAGACTATTTCCAAATGTAAAATTTGCAATAGGACCAAGTATTGAAAATGGATTTTACTATGATTTTGATGTAGAAAAACCATTTACAGACGAAGACAAAGCAAAAATAGAAGCAGAAATGAAAAAAATCATTAAAGAAGATATAGAAATAGAAAGATTTTCTTTACCAAAACAAGAAGCGTTAAAATTAATGGAAGGACAGGCCTATAAACAAGAATTAATAAATGATTTAGCAGATGGAGAGGAAATTAGTTTCTATAAACAAGGTGATTTTACAGACTTATGTGCAGGACCACATTTGATGAAAACAGGAAAAGTAAAAGCAGTTAAAATATTATCATCATCAGGTGCATACTGGAGGGGTGATGAGCATAATAAAATGTTACAAAGAATTTATGCAATATCATTCCCAAAAGCAAGCCAAGTTGACGAATACATGCAAAAACTGGAAGAAGCAAGACAACGTGACCACAGAAAAATAGGAAAAGACCTAGAATTATTTATGACAAGCCCATTAGTTGGTTCAGGACTTCCTATGTATTTACCAAATGGTGCAACAGTAAGAAGATTATTAGAAAGATATATTCAAGATAAAGAAGTAGAAATGGGATATCAACATGTATATACACCATCACTTGCAAATACAGAATTATACAAAGTTTCAGGACACTGGGACCACTACAAAGAAGATATGTTTCCTGTTATGAAAATGGATAATGAAGAAATGGTATTAAGACCAATGAACTGCCCACATCACATGTTAATATACAAAAATAAAATGCATTCATATAGAGATTTACCAATAAGAATTGGAGAATTAGCACATGACTTTAGATATGAAGATAGTGGAAGTGTTTGTGGTTTAGAGAGAGTTCGTGAAATGTGTCAAAATGATGCGCATTTATTTGTAAGACCAGACCAAATTAAAGATGAAGTTGGAAAAGTTGTACAATTAATCTTAGCAGTTTACAAAGATTTTGGATTTAAAGATTATGAATTTAGATTATCATTAAGAGATAAAAAAGATACACATAAATATTTTGATGATGATGAAATGTGGGAAAAAGCAGAAGGACAATTAAGAGAAATCTTGACTGAATTAGGAATAAACTTCTACGAAGCAGAAGGAGAAGCAGCATTCTATGGACCAAAATTAGATGTTCAATTAAAATCAGCAGTTGGACATGATGTTACAGTATCAACTTGCCAATTAGATTTCTTATTACCGGAAAGATTTAAACTAGAATATATTGGGGAAGATGGAGAAAAACATAGACCAGTTGTTATCCACAGAGCAATTTTAGGTACATTTGACAGATTTATGTGCTTCTTAATTGAAGAAACAAAAGGTGCATTCCCATTATGGCTTTCACCAACACAAGTAAAAATATTACCAATTACAGATGCACAACATGATTATGCTAAATCAATTGAAGAAAAATTACACAAAGCCGGAATTCGTGTTGTTTTAGATGACAGAAATGAAAAAGTTGGATATAAAATCCGTGAAGCCCAACTTGAAAAAGTTCCATATATGTTAGTTGTTGGGGCAAAAGAAGTTGAAGAAAATACAGTTTCTGTTCGTTCAAGAGAAAGTGCAGAAAATGAAACTATTGATACTGATACATTTGTAGCAAGAATAAAAGAAGAAGTTGAAAATAAAACAAAATAGTTTTTAAAGAATAGTGAAGATTTATATTTTTGCTATTCTTTTAACATTTTAACAAACACTTGACAAAAAATAAAAAATACATAATAATATACAATATAAGAAAAAAACGGATGGTAAAAAAATGAAAAAGAAAAGCAAAATAATCAAAAATGCAATAATATTTATATTGCTAATAATATTAACATTTTATATAATACTAAAAGACCAAAACATAAGAGAAATGTTCCAAATATTAGGAACAGTAAAATTGCAATACATATTAATAGCAGTATTATGTATGTGTATATATGTATTAGGAGAATCAATAAATATAGGAAGGACACTAAAAGCACTAAACGAAAAAACAACATTTTTTCAAAACATAAAATATGCATTAATCGGCTTTTTCTTCAGTGGGATAACACCTGCAGCAAGTGGCGGGCAACCAATGCAAATATATTATATGTATAAAGACAAAATATCAGTAGCAAATTCAACACTTTCTTTATTAATAAACTTAAGTAGTATGCAAGTAGTAACGATATCTTTAGCACTAATAAGTGTAGTAGTAAACCATAGCATTATGAATACTGCACTAATATGTTTTTTTGTAATTGGAATATTATTAAATGCAAGTGCACTAACTTTATTAATAATAGCAATATTTCATAAAAAATTATTACAGAAATTAATCAATTTTGTTGTAAAAATAATGAAAAAAATAAAGATAAAAAATGTAGATAAAAAACAAGAAAAAATAGAGAATGAATTAAACAAATATCAAGCAAGCAGTGATTATATAAAAGAACACAAGTTGGTAATGTTAAAAACAATATTTACGACATATATTCAATTTTTGGCATATTATAGTGTGTCATATTGGGTTTATCGTTCATTTGGTCTAAATGAGTATAATATATTAAAAATAATAAGCATACAATCAGTACTATATGGAACAGTTTCTGGAATACCATCACCAGGAGCAGTTGGAGTAACTGAAGGTGGATTTATTGAAATATTTAAAACAGTATTTCCAAAAAACAGCATAAATGGAGCGATGATATTAAACAGGGGAATCAATTTCTATTTACTAATAGTTATAAGTGCAGTAATTACAATGACTAATGCAATTAAATTCCAAAAAATGGAAGAAAAAAATACTGAAAATAACGAAGAAATAAGTTGAAAAAAATAAAAAAATAATATATAATGTTGGAGATTTTAAAATATAGGGGAAAAATTATGAATATACTTTTATGTGGAAATGGAAAAGTTTTTGATGGAGCACTAACAGAGCTAATATCAATTACAAATAAAACAAAAGAAGCTATAACGGCATATATATTCACAATGGATTTATCAAGAATAAAACCAGAATATACATCAATAAAAGATGAACAAGTGGAATATCTTGATAAAGTTGTAAAAACAAAAAATTCTGAAAACAAAGTATTAAAAGTTGATGTAACAGATATTTACGAAAAAAATTTTGGACATTGCAAAAACGAAGATGCATATTGCACACCATATACTTTATTAAGATTATTAGCAGATTTGGTTCCAGATATGCCAGAAAAATTATTATATCTTGACATAGATATGATGGCAAATGGAGATATATCAGAATTATATAATACAGACATAACAGAATATGAATATGCAGCAGTAAAAGAAAAATATGGCTCAGTATTTATATGGCCAGACTATATAAATGCTGGAATGCTTTTATTAAATATGAAAAAAATAAAAGAAACAGGCTTATTAGTAAAAGCAAGAGAACTAATAAAAAATAGAAAGCTAATTTTTGCAGACCAAAGTGCAATATATTATTCAACAACATCAAAATTATTATTACCAAGAATATATAATGAACAGTCAAAATTTAACAAAAAAGATACAGTAATATGTCATTTCTGCAAAAGACTTTTATGGAGGCCATATCCACACACAGAAAACTTTAAACAATGGCAAATAGAGGAAGTTCATAAAATTTTAAAATGCTATGCATTTGATAAAGACCTAGAAGAATATGTAGAATTAAAAAAACAATATGAAAGTAGAAAAGGAGAAAAAATAAATGAATAAAGAAATACCAGTATTTTTTGCAGTAGATAATGGATATATACCATTCTTATCAGTTGCATTAAGATCATTAATAGACAATACATCAAAAGAAAATATATATGCAATAAAAATACTATATACAAATGTAACAGAAGAAAATAAAATAGAAATAAAAAAATATGAAACAGAAAATATAAGCATTGAATTTGTTGATTTAAATAAACAATTAGAAGAAATAAAAGAAAAATTATATACTCGCAATTATTTTTCAAATACAACATATTACAGATTATTTATACCAGAACTATACCCAGAATATGACAAAGCTGTATATATAGACAGTGACACAGTATGCTTATCAGATATAGCAGAATTATATAATACTGATATGGGAGACAACTTAATAGCAGGAATACCAGATGGCGTAATTCAAGCAATTGATATATTTAAAGATTATGTTGAAAGAGTGGTAGGGGTTGCAGATTACAACAATTATTTTAATGCTGGTGTAATAGTAATGAATTTAAAAGAATTAAGAGACTACAAATTCGAAGAAAAATTCATATATATGTTAGAAAAAATAAAATTTGAAGTTGCTCAAGATCAAGACTATTTAAATAGATTGTGTAAAGGAAGAGTTAAGATATTAGACTATTCTTGGAATAGAATGCCAGTAATGGGAAAAACAGAAGAAAAAATAAATTTAATACATTATAACTTAGGTGCAAAACCATGGTATTTTGACAATGTAGTATATCAAGAATATTTTTGGGAATATGCAAAAAAGACAGAATTTTATAATGAAATAAAAGAACTAGGAACTAAATATACAGATGAAGATAAAGAAAGAGATGACTCTAACAGTTTAAAACTTATGGAATTAGCAAAAAAAGAAACAGAATGCGTTGGAGATGATAGAATAAATAGGAGATAGTTTAATGAAAACAAGAGGAAAAATATTAGTCAAAATAAGGAAAAATAAACAAGAAAACATTCAAGAACCAATAGAAAAATCTCAATATAGACAAGAAGTCTTAAAGAAAATTGAACAACTTGAAAAAGAAGGAAAGTTTGATATTGATGTAGAAGACGATCCACCAACAATTGTTTTAACGCCAGAAAATGTTGATTATCTTAGAAAAAAAATGACTAGTAAATTAAAAAGAATATTTGCAAATGAAGTTGGAGAAAGGTTTTTAGATAATCTTTTAAAAAACAACAAATTAATAATAAAAGAAGTAAAAGGGATAGAAAATCTAAATAAAATTTCAACAGGTGCAATGGTTACATGTAATCACTTTAATCCTTTTGACTGTTTTACTGTAGAAAAAGTATTCAGAATGTCAGGAAAGATTGAAGAAAAAAGATTGTATAAAGTAATAAGAGAGGGGAATTACACAAATTTCCCTGGATTATACGGCTTCTTTTTTAGAAACTGTGATACATTACCATTAAGTTCAAACAAAAGAACAATGGTACAATTTATGAAAGCAGTAGATACTTTGTTACAAAAAGGAGATTTTATATTAATTTATCCTGAACAAAGTATGTGGTGGAATTATAAAAAACCAAAGCCATTGAAACATGGAGCATTTAAAATGGCTGCAAGAAATAATGTGCCAGTTATACCAATATTTATAACAATGGAAGATAGTGATAAAATTGATGGAGAGGGATTCCCAATCCAAGAATATACTGTAAATATTGCAGAACCTATTTTTCCAGATGCAAATTTATCACAAAGAGAAAATACGGAAATGATGCTTAATAAAAATTTTGAGGCTTGGAAAGAAATATATGAAGATTTTTACGGAATTCCACTAGAATATACAACTGAATGTGATAAAGAAAATGTAAATGTTTAAAAATAAAAAAAATTGAAAAATACTAATTACAAAAGGGTGTGGGTTTTATTATATCATGCCCTTATTAGATTATAAAAATGTTTATATAAATTTACATTAGAATGTTATGATAGATAGTTGTGAAAGGAAACAAAATGAAAGAACAAAAAATAATATATTATAAAGATGAACTAAATGACGAATTTTCAGGAGCAGAAATAACACCCAGAAAAATAGATGAAAATTATAAATATATTCATAAAAATGTAATATGGAATGTAACATCATTTATATTACAGAATATATTAAGTCTTCCAATAAAATATCTATATTCACATTTAAAATTAAAAATAAAATATGTGGGAAAAGAAAAATACAAACCATACAAAAAACAAGGATATTTTATATACGGAAATCATACACAAGTATTTGCAGACACATTTATAACAAGCAACGGAAATTATCCAAAAAGAAATTACTTTATAGTAAACCCAGAAAATGTATCTATGCCAGTTTTAGGAAATACTGTAGAAATGCTTGGAGCAATTCCAATACCAGATAATAAAGAGGCAATGAAAAATTTTTTAAATGCAATAAAATTAAGAATAAAACAAGGACATAGTATTACAATTTTTCCGGAAGCACATATTTGGCCATATTATACAAAAATAAGACCATTTAAAAATGTTTCATTTAAATATCCAGTACAATTAGATGTGCCAGTATTTTGCGTAACAAATACTTATCAAAGTTGCGGGAAAAATAATGATAAAGTTCGTTTAGTTTCTTATATAGATGGTCCATTTTTTCCAGATGAATGCTGTAATAACATGAAAGAAAAACAACAAAATTTGAGAGATAAAATTTATAATCAAATGGTGGAAAGAAGCAAAATGAGCAATGTGGAAGTTATTAAGTATGTAAAAAAATAGTTCTTTAAAATCATAAAAAAGAGTAATGGTATAAAAATATAAAAAATTCAAACCGTCGTGGGGACCGTCAAAAAGAGTCGAAAAATTTATTTTTCGTTACTCTTTTTAGATGGGAGAGGTTTGAATTTTTTATATTTTTATACCATTACTCTTTTTATAGTACTTACAAAAGTTTTTTACACTACAAGAATCACATTTTGGTTTTCTAGCAACACAGGTATTTCTACCATGCCAAACAAATAAATGATTAATATCCTTCAAATACTCCTTTGGAAAAATTTTAAGTAAATCTAGTTCAATTTTAACAGGGTCAGACTCATTAGAAAGACCAATTAAATTAGAAACTCTTTTAGCATGAGTATCAACTGCAATGCCTTGAGGTTTATTAAAGGCTTCAAGCATAACAACATTTGCAGACTTTCTACCAACACCTGCTAAAGATTGTAAATCTTCCATATTATCTGGAACTTTACCTTCAAAATTTTCAAGAATTTGTTTTGCACAAAGTTTTATATTTTTTGCTTTATTTTTGTAAAAGCCACAAGGGTGTATGATTTTTTCTAATTCATTAATATCTATATTGGCAAAATCCTGAATTGTTTTGCATCTCTTAAAAAGAGTAGGTGTGGTTTTATTTACTCTTTCGTCTGTGCATTGTGCGGAAAGCATTACTGCAATGACCATTTGAAATGGTGTTTCAAAATCTAAACTACAAGTGGCATCAGGATATGTTTTTTTTAATATTTCTACAAATTTTATGGCGTCTGTTTTTTTCATAAATTTGGTTTCCTCCTATTAATACATTTAAATTTGAATAATAATTCATAAATTATGAATTATTAATTTCATATATATTTATTATATATGAATAATAACAATTTTTAAATTATCAAAGTACAAATATATTATAATGGGAAAATTAAAAAAATTCAATACATAAAATTTAGAAATAAACATAATAAGGAACAATAAAACTCAAAAATTAATATAATATATAAAAACTAGGAGGTAATAATATGTTTTGTGCATTAAAGAAAACTATAGGTGTTGTACTAATTGGAATTGGACTTGGCATTTTACTTGTATTGTTGCTTCCACTTACAGGTTGGCTATTTATAATAGGAGTTGCACTTGCTTGTGTTGGCTTGATGTGGCTTGCTTGTTAAATAAAGGAGGGGGTTACATATGACTATAGTTGTAAAAAAAGTTCCAAAGTGTTTACGTGGATTTGTAAAATTCATTTTTGGAATTAAAGATTAAAAACAAAAAGGACAGTGAAAGAAAGTATTATGTGTTTATTAAATTTTTTTGAAAGAATTATCACTAATATGAAAAAAAAGAGCGTTTAGTTATGCTCTTTTAATTTTTCCATCTTTTAAACATTTTGCGCAAACGTGAACTCTTTTTGTTTCACCGTTTTCCATTATAGCTTTAACACTTCTTAAATTTGGTTTCCAAGTTCTTGGACTTCTTTTACTTATATGTGAACGAGTTATGCTAAGCTTATTTCCATTACTTTGTGATTTACCACAAACTGCACATTTAGCCATTATCTTTGCACCTCCTAATTTTTAATTAACTGACTGACAATAAGTTTATCATAAAAAAATAAAAAAAACAAGTATTTTTTGAAAAAAACCTTGCAAATTAGGAAAAATATGATATAATAAGAAAGCGATTGATTGTACAAAGGTTGCAATTAAAGCGTTACAACAAAATATGAAAATTATAAATTTTTTATAAAATTTATAAAACAAAAAAGAAAGGATTGAAAAAAAACAATGAAATGTAAAGTTGAAAAAACAGAAAACGCAAATGAAGTAAAATTAGAATTAACAATAGAAGCACAAAAATTTGAAGAAGCAATAAAAAAAGTATACTTCCAAAGTGCTAAATACTTCAATATTCCTGGATTCAGAAAAGGTAAGGCTCCAATGAATATTGTAGAAAAATATTATGGAAAAGAAATCTTCTACGAAGATGCATTCAACCAAGTAGTACCAGCAGAATTAGAAGAAGCATTAAAGGAAAACAATATCGAAGCAGTTAGCAGACCTGAAATTGATGTTACACAAATTGAAAAAGGAAAAGATTTAATATTTACTGCAGTTTTCCAAACAAAACCAGAAGCAGAACTTGGAAAATATAAAGGTATAGAAATACCAAAAATAGAGTATACTGTATCAGACGAGGATATCAACCATGAATTAGGACATATGCAAGAACACAATTCAAGATTAATATCAATAGAAGATAGACCAGTAGAAAAAGGTGATATAGCAGTAATTGATTTTGAAGGATTTGTAGATGGAGTAGCATTTGAAGGTGGAAAAGCTGAAGGTCACGAATTAGAAATAGGAAGCAACACATTTATCCCAGGATTTGAAGACCAAATAATTGGAATGAAAATTGATGAAGAAAGAGATATAAATGTTAAATTCCCAGAAGAATACTTCTCAAAAGACTTAGCTGGAAAAGATGCAACATTTAAAGTAAAAGTTCATGAAATCAAAAAGAAAGAATTACCAGAATTAGATGACGAATTCGCAAAAGATGTTAGTGAATTTGATACATTAGAAGAATTAAAGAAAAGCATCAAAGATAGATTAGAAAAAGATAATGAACAAAAACAAAAATATGAAACAGAAGATGCTGTTATAAAAGCAGTATGCGAAAATGTAAAAGTTGATATTCCATCTGGAATGATAGAAACAGAAACAGAAGATATGTTAAGAAATATTGAAACAAAACTTTCTTACCAAGGATTAAAACTTGAACAATATCTTCAAATGATGGGTAAAACAGCTGAAGAAGTTAAAAAAGAATATGAACCTCAAGCAATAGAAGCTATAAAATCAAGATTAATGTTAGAAGCAGTTATAAAAGCAGAAAAAATTGAAGCAACAGAAGACGAGATAGTTGAAAAAATGAAAGAAATGGCTAAAAACTATGGAAAATCAGATGATAAAGAATTTATGGAAAATGAAAATGTTAGAAAATACATAAAAAGTGGATTAGAATCTGAAAAGGCTTTAGAATTTTTAGTTAAAAATGCAAAAATGAAAAAATAAATAATGAAAGGTTGGGGTGAAAAAAACAAATATTTTCATGCCAACTTTTTGTGTTTTAAAGGAGGAAAAGTTATGTTTGAAAAAGATAGTTTAGTACCTTATGTAGTTGAACAAACAAGTAAAGGAGAAAGATCATACGATATATTCTCAAGATTATTAAAAGACAGAATTATATTTTTAGGAGAAGATGTAAATCCTACATCAGCAAGTCTAGTAATAGCACAATTGTTATTTCTAGAATCTGAAGATCCAGATAAAGAGATTTTTCTTTATATAAACTCACCAGGAGGATCAATAACAGATGGTATGGGAATTGTAGACACAATGAATTACATCAAATGCCCAGTAACAACAATATGTGTAGGTTTAGCAGCAAGTTTTGGAGCAGTTCTTTTAGCAAATGGAGAAAAAGGAAAAAGATTTGCAACACCAAACTCTGAAATATTAATACATCAACCATTAATAGGTGGTCAAGGTGGAGGAATTTCAGGTCAAGCAACTGAAATCAAAATTCACGCAGATCACATGATAAGAACAAGGGAAAAATTAAATAAATTATTAAGTGAAAAAACAGGGCAACCAATTGAACAAATTGAAAAGGATACTGAAAGAGATCACTACATGTCAGCACAAGAAGCTTTAGAATATGGTTTGATTGATGGTATTATGGATAAAAGAATTTAATAAAGGGTAAAGATGGAGGAAAATTATGGCTAGAAATGATGTACCAAAAAATGTAAGATGTTCATTTTGTGGCAAATCACAAGATAGTGTAAAAAAAATAGTTGCTGGACCAGGTGTGTATATTTGTGATGAATGTGTAGACTTATGCACAAGTATAATAGATGCAGAATGCTATGAAGATGAAGATGTAGGATACACATTAAATGAACTAGATAAAATACCTAGTCCAAAAGAAATAAAGAAAATTTTGGATGACTATGTAATTGGTCAAGAAGAAGCAAAGAAGACTTTATCAGTAGCGGTTTATAATCATTATAAAAGAATAGCTCACGAAGAAAGTGAGAAAAAAGATGATGTGGAAATACAAAAAAGTAACATTTTACTTTTAGGACCAACAGGATGTGGAAAAACATTACTTGCTAGAACACTTGCAAAAATATTAAATGTGCCATTTGCAATAGCTGATGCAACAACACTTACAGAAGCAGGATATGTTGGAGAAGACGTTGAAAATATCTTATTAAAACTTATTCAAGCAGCAGATGGAGATATCCAAAAAGCAGAAAAAGGTATAGTGTATATAGATGAAATTGATAAAATAACAAGAAAATCAGAAAATTTATCAATTACAAGAGATGTTAGTGGTGAGGGTGTACAACAAGCATTATTAAAAATTGTTGAAGGCACGATTGCATCAGTACCACCTCAAGGAGGAAGAAAACATCCAAATCAAGAAATGATACAAATAAATACAGAAAACATCTTATTTATTTGTGGGGGAGCTTTTGAAGGACTAGAAAATATTATAAAGGATAGAACTGGTAAAAAGAGTATAGGATTTGGAACAAAAATCGAAAGTGCAAAAGAAATTAATAAATATGAAGTGTTCCAAGAAATGTTACCAGAAGATTTATTAAAATATGGTTTAATTCCGGAATTTATAGGAAGATTACCAATTATCGCAACACTTAAAGACTTGGATAAAGATGCTTTAATAAAAATAGCAACAGAGCCAAAAAATGCATTGGTAAAACAATATCAAAAATTATTAGAAATGGATGATGTAGAACTAGAATTCAGACAAGATGCATTAGAAGCAATTGTTGATAAGGCAATTGAAAGAAAAACAGGCGCTAGAGGTTTACGTTCAATTATTGAAGAAATAATGAGAGATATTATGTTTGATGTTCCATCAACACCAGACATTGCAAAATGTATAATAACTAAGGAAACAGTTTTAGATAAAAAGGCACCGGAACTTATTATAAGAGAAAAAACAGAGGAACAACAAAAAAATAAAAAAGATAGACATATTCCTCAAAATAGTAAGGAAACGGCATAATAGAAATATGAAAATTATATTAAATAATAAAAAAAGGTAGATTTTAAATTGTCTACCTTTTCTTCTATTGTTAGACAGTTCTCAGAACTTACTATAATAGAAATTTTTTTATAATTAGAAAAATTATGAAATTTTTTCTAATATAACATTGTGGAGTTATAAGTAGCTCCTTTGAGGAGAATTATTCATATACCCGGTTGCCAATTGCTCTTAAATTTTGATATTTTGCTCTGCTGTCATCAGGTGAAGCATCAACGCTTTCTAAAAAAGCGTTAAGTGCAATCATTGCCTGACAAGCAGATTCAAATTCTGTGTTTAAAAGAACTTCTTTTGTCATTATGTTTTCACTCCCTTCTATATAAGTGCTTTACTTTTGGTAATAGTTTTATTTTAAAACTTTAAAAATAAAAAGTCTGTCGAAATGTGATTTTAGTGAAAATTTTTTAGTTTTGTTGAAATGATTACTATAAACATCAGGTATTTAAAGTATTATTTCAACTGAAATAATTATTGAAATTTTATTACAAAATAGCTCCTAAAATTAGAATACCTAAATTATCATTATATATTTCATCAAATTGCTCAATAGGTAGAGGATTTTTGCCAATACCAGCTTCAATTGTATAACCAGGTCTAGTATAATTTTGAATAAACCAATCTTTATAGCCGGCAAAACTAGAATTATAAGGAACATCAGTTAGAATATATCCACTCGATTTGGCAAATTTGGTTCCGATTTCATATCCTTGTGGTGGATTAATATTTTGAAAATTCCAATAAATTTCTTTACCTTGAGTATGAAATGCAATAACAAGTTTAAAATCATGAATAAGTGTAAAATTGTAAATAGCTAGAGATTCGGGTTCTGACAAAGTTCCTAAACCTACAAAATCACGAGGGGCCGGTTTATTAAATCCTTGAGCATATTTTATTTCTTTGGCATTTTTCCATCCAGCAGGAAATTGTAAATTTAAATCAGTTCCTAAAATATTAGCCTTCCATCCGACTTGGAAAAGGAATATCAAGAAAATTATTAGAAATATTTTTTGCGGCGAGGAAGGCATTAGAATTTTTTGAAATTTTGCCAGTAACTAAATCAACTCCATCAGGATTTACCATAGGTATTATGTAAATAGATGTACTTTTAAATAAATTTTTAATAGAGTAGTTATATAATTTTGAATCTAGTGTGTAACTTATACAATAATCTTCTATGAACTTCATAAGCAAAGTACTGGTAATCCATTCGTTTGCATGCATGGAACCGGAATAAAATACTTCTTTTGGTCCATTACCGTAATTTTATAGTATAAATGTTTCTACCCAGAATGCTTTTTCCTATAATTTGAATTTCTAAAAAATTATAGGTTTTTTTTAAGGTTTCTAGATTTTTTTGAAGTAATGAATAATTATAATTGGTATTTGTGGGAATAATAGACATATAAATCACCTAAAATATAGTATGAATGCTAAGAAAAAATGTTGAGGAATTTTCTTTCATACGAGGGTTGGAAAAATGATGATTCAAGTTTTATACTATTCCTAAATATAAAGTTGTGTATTGATTTTTGAAACTTTAAAATATATAATTTACTTAATTTATTATATGTGGTAATGAAAGAATATGAAAATTAATAGAAAAAAGAAAATAAATATTTTTATACTACTTCTTGTTGTTATTATATTATTAATGATTATATGGTGTAGTTCAAATAAGAATTTGCATAGATTAGAGAGCATACAAACGGATGATAAAATACTTGCTGATACATCTAAAGCTTATAGAGTAACATTTAATGCAAATGGAGGAACAGGAGGCCCAAATACATAACAACAATAGTACTTACAGGAGCAAATTCTATTTCAACACTTAAGCCAACTAGAGATGGATATAATTTTAAAGTATGGTCAACAGATCCAAATGCAACTTTGGCAGAATATCAATCAGGCGGTAAATGTCGATTTGATGATGATGATACAACATTATATGCAGTATGGGAAAAAGAAAAAAATGAAAATAATGTAATATCTGGGAAAGATGATACATTGAAAAATAAAGTTGAAAGAAATGTAGTGAGTGCAAATAACCTAGATAATACAAAAGCAAAAACAGTATTACCAAAAGCTGGTATGAATACATTAAAAAGTGTTATTATATTAGTAGTAATAATAAGTTTAATATTTGGATTTAAATATAAATCAACAAAATTATCGTAATTTAATATTATGTTTAACAAAAGACATGCAACATAAATGCATGTCTTTTCAATAATAGAAAAGTAATCTTTGAAAAAATATAACTAAACTTGACGTTGCTAAGGTATAAGAAGTGCTTAATAGAACTATTTTTTTTGGTGCCGACGACGTAGAGGTCTACAACTTTCGTTAACATTATTTTGTTAGTTTTTGTTCTTCATTTTTAAAATTTAAAATGTCTATATCAGCGATTTTATTTTCTTTTGCATATCGTATTAAAAGATTTGCTTCATATGTTGCTAAACTTCTTCCTGAATTCCATGTATTGTCAGACAGAAACCAATTATTACCATCTGAAAAACCATCTTTAGACGAAATCAATATAACTTCTAAATTAGGAAATTTTTGTTTTATAATTGCCATACATCTTTTTAGATGAAATTCACTTGTAATAATCGTAATTGAAGAAATATTTTCATTGCAAATTAAATTAAATGAATTTTCTACATTTTCAAAGCTATTACTAGATGTATCATCAACTAAAATATCTTCTTCGCTTACACCTAATTCAATAGCTAATTTTTTCATTTTTATTGCTTCTGGAATCACATCATTGTCTTGATTACTAATTCCATTATTACCACCACTAAATATGATTTTTTTAATTCTATTGTTTTTATATGCATCAACAGCAGTGCTAACTCTTTCGTTTATTAACATACTGTTGCCAAAAACCAAACCATAAATAGAACTTTTTCCATTATCATCAACATTTTCGTATACTATTTTTTGAATGTCATCATCAGTTAATGTTTCTTTAGTTATTTCAGATAGTTTCACACAATCACCTCTTGATAAGATTATACCATGTTTTTCTATTTTGTTATGACAAAATAGTTAACCCCCTAGGTATTTTGACGTAAACATCAAAATTACCAGTGGGGATTTTTTATTGTATAAAAAATCAATCATATTTCAGACTGAAAATATATTCAAAGTTCGAATGGTTCGAACAGATTAATTAATGGTGGAGATGAGGAGAGTCGAACTCCTGTCCATAATACTTTCCAAATAGACCTCTACAAGTTTATTTTATCATTTAAATTCATTTTAAATTCGAGGATAAACACCCTAATTAAAAATATAGTTTTATAAAATACCCACCATTCCTAAAACAAAAATGGCTTTGTTTCCTACTTTGTTATGACACCCTTACCAAATCAGTAGGCTATTTAGCTCGGATGACGCCGCAAACTAGGCAGCGTAAGCTAATTCTTCATTGTTAGCGTTTATTTTTAATTTCCCGTTTATTTAAGTGGCCAACGAGAATCCACTACTTGCTATCTATTTTTCTGGTAATATGTCGAAACCTTTACATCCCCATATTACTTAATTATTATACTATATTTAAATTTATTTATCAATACTAATTTGTTACAGACTGTAAATTTTCTGTAAAATCTCTTGTAAAATTCCATAACTTGGTGTAAAATACGAATAATTGCAAATAATAATAGGAGAAAAAAATAAAAATGAGATTTGTAGAAGATGAAGACTCGAAACAACAATATAAAAAATTTTTAGAGGGACACGAAAGATGTAACTTTCAACAATCATTAGAATGGGCAGAAATAAAGAAACTAAACTGGAAACCAGAAGTAATATTAGCAGAAGACGAAGACAAAAACATAATAGGATCACTATGTGTATGGATAAGAAAAATGCCGATATTTGGTAACATTATTTATGCATAAAGAGGACCAGTATGTGATATACATGACATATCAGTAATGAAACAATTAACAGATGGAGCAAAAGAATTAGCAAAAAAATACAATGCAATAGGACTAAGAATAGAACCAGATATAGAAAAAGACGATAAAGCATTTAGAGATATAGTAACAAATTTAGGATACAAAATAAAAGATGATGCAAAAGACTTCAAAGACGAAATACAACTAAGATTTGTATTTAGATTAGATATAAAAGATAAAACAGAAGAAGAAATAATGGCTGGGTTCCATCAAAAATGGAGATATAATATTCGTCTAGCAGGAAGAAAAGGAGTAACAGTAAAAGAAGGAACAAGAGAAGACTTAAATGACTTCCACAAAATCATGGTAGAAACAGGAAACAGAGATGGATTTATAACAAGACCATTATCATATTTTGAAAAAATGTATGATAACATGGTACCAGATGGACATATGAAATTATTAATGGCTTATTATGATGGAAAGCCAATATCAGGTGTAATACCAATATTTTATGGAAATAAAACATGGTATTTATATGGAGCAAGTAGTAATCAACACAGAAATTTAATGCCAAACTATTTATTACAATGGGAAATGATAAAAATGGCAATAGCAAGACATGATGATATATATGACTTTAGAGGGGTATCTGGAGTAGTTGATAAAAACCATCCACAATACTATATATTTTTTCATTATCTTGCATCTCTGTCAGCCCTCCTTTTCTTGTATTCAGGAGAGTTTCTTAATTTTTGTTTTTCAAGACTTTCTTTTTCTTTATCTTGCTCACGGGCTTTTCTTTCAACTTGTATCTTTTCTTGTTCAAGTTTTTGCTTTTCTAATGCATCTTGTTTTTCTTTATCAAATAGACTTTTAAAGAAATTTGTAACTTTTTGTGGTGCGAGTTTTATAGCATGGAAGTAATCTTTTGTTTTTTCTACTAAACCATCATATTTTTCTATCCATCTATTTACGGTGTTTCTTAAATTTTCAATTCTAGTATCTCGTTCATAAATTTCTTTATATGCTACAATTCCTTTTTTAGCATATTGGGTCAATGTTTCGTAATCTTTTGGTTTTAATTCAATTTTCTTTGAGAATTTCTTTTGTTTACCAAAATTTGAAATATCTTCAACTTTTTTATCATATTGCATAAAATTATCAAAATTCGATTGCTTTTCAGCAACGTTATTTGTTATTTTTTCAAGTTTTTCAGATTCTTTCTTTATTTTAAATTCTAAATCTGTTAAATGTTCTTTGGTACTGCCTTTAATACCACGAATAAATCCTCTATAACCACTATCAGACATATATTGAAAAAATCTATCTTGTAATAAACTATATGATTTTATTAGTTTAGCTTTTCCATTTTCATCATATGCAGGATTACCAAAGTTATCAGTTAATTGTTCTGATTTCCATTCTTACTATGGCTCACTTGGTTGATTATTTCTTTTTTTTCAAAATACTCTGAGTTAATATCAAATATAAGTTCATCAAATAATTTTGCATTGGCTCTTAAACTTCTTAATGATACTTGTCCACGATCAAGCATTTCTTTTAATTTCTCGTTGTAGGTAGTTTCACATCTTTTGTAATGTACATTGTTTGGTGTTTGCTCTAAATCAACATTCATATTAGAATATGATTTATTTTTTCTTTCGTTGTGTCTTTCTGCTTTAGTTATACTTGTTTTAGTATAAGTTTCTACTCTAGCTACTGAATAGTTTGTTTTGTCCATATAAAATATCCTTTCTTGCAGGTAGCAAGAAGCGACCAAAGGGAGCTGTTACATAACTTTCTAACGAAAGTATGTAACCCACTATGACACTTTCAAAACTTCGTTTTGGAAAGATGTCGTGGGCTCCTTGCGGAGGGCTAATAAATTATCTAATCTTACGACAGATAATTTATGTTTGGCTTCGCTAAAGCAAAAGAATATATTTAATATCATTCATATATTATTTTGCTCATCTTAACAATTTATTTACATACCAAAAATAAATTGTTAAGCTTTTTTTGTTCTGCATAAATAGAGAGGACAGAAATTTATACACAACAAAAAGCCATAAGCGATATACCAATACTCTATTTACCTACATGAATACAATTTTAATAAGCTCAAACAAAATTTGAGTTTTAAATATGTACTCATTTTTTAGTGTGTATGTAAATAGAATATTGAACTTTGCACTCATGGCTTTATTAATTACTTATAAATACTGGACAAGTTTACTATTATTATTTTAAAATTTTCACACTTTCTAATAACCAGTTCGCAATCCTATATGCGACTCGTTTTTGCCTGGCATCTGAGGAATTGTAAAATTCCCAAGAAGACATCAATATTCTTGTATTCCTAATTAGAATACACATAATATATACTATGATTTTAACTAAAAGTCAACAAAATTTGATGTTTTCATGGAAATTTATTGATAAATCTACATAATTATGTTAAAATAATAAACATACAAAGCAAGGCTTTGTAAATACATTTTTATATGGAGGTATGCAAAATGAAACTTGCAGACACAATTAAACGGACAGAGCTTTATCACTCAGGAAAAGCTAATAATGTCTATTTAACCGACAACCCTGAGTATCTCGAACTGGAAGCATCAGACAGAATTTCGGCTGGAAACGGTGCGAAAACTGATGTAATCAGTGGCAAAGGAATTGCAAACAATGTTATTTCTAAAGCAATTTTTACTAAGCTGGAAGAACATGGAATCCATACACACTATGTTGGACCTGGTTCAAACGAAGCTTCAAAGATTGTTAAGAAAACTACTCCGATTCTTCTTGAAGTTATTGGAAGATTCAAAGCAACTGGAAGCTATGTAAAGAGATATGATGTGCCTGATATGATGCCTTTTGATGGGGTATATATCGAATACACATACAAATCTGATGCAGCAGGTGATCCGCCAATCTGCGAAGCAGCTATTATTGCAAAAGGTCTCTTGACCAAAAGGGAACTTGGCTATGTAGAATATGTAACTGAGCAGGTGGCACTTGTCATCAAAGATTTCTTTGCACAGTGTAATGGAGAACTTATCGATTTCAAAATCGAATTCGGCAGACTGCCTAATGGTCAGATTATTGTGATTGATGAGATTTCTCCTGATACTTGCAGAATCTTGGATAAGGAAACGGGAAAAAGTCTTGATAAAGACAGATTCCGCAAGGATATGGGAAATGTTGCGGAAGCTTACTCAGAAATGGCAAAGAGAGTTTCAGAAATTAAGTAATTCATACCGTGAACTAAAAGGCACCAGCAATTGTTCATTGAACGATTGCTGGTGTTGCTTATATTTTATATATAGATTAATTCTTTAAATATAATTTCTTCAACTATATGTTTATAATTATTCATAAGTCCAGTCCATTTTAAAGGGTTAGTATTTTTCAAATTTTCATTAATGGGATTTCTTTCTAGCATTTGTGTCATAAGTATTTCAAATCTTTGTTTAGCTTGTTTGTCAGTTTCTACAATATGTTTTCTTAAAGTCTTGTTCATAAACATTATTGTATATTCAGCTTTTCTATAATTTCTCAAATACTCTAATCGTAAATGTCCATATTTTCCAATAATATAATCATTTTCGTAATCTTCTTTTTCTAAATATAAGTCAGGAATGAAAAAATCTCCTTCTTTGTGATAAGTTATCTCTACCATAATAAAATCCTCCTAAAATTTAATTTCACTACTTTTAGAACTATAATTTTATATCTGTTTAGCTGTTTATAAATATAAATTTTTATAAAGTGTACTTAACTTAAGTCTACTGGGTTAGGACTTATGACAAGTCAAAGTCCTGCCCTTCAGAGCGAATTCAAAGGAGGTGCTTTTATGGAACAAGAATTAGCTTATTCTTTTCACTTAGGTAGTGATAAAAACAAAAGTAAGTTAGCAAAAAAAGTTGCAAAATCAAATATATCTGGTACAACTTCTCTATCTAATAATGCAATTCAAAACGTAAAAGATTTGTCAGATGTAAACAAACACAATTTAAGAGATTATGATAATCAAAGAGAATTAATTAGAACAATTTATGGCACTAATGATATTGTAGATGATGTTAAACAATTATATTTAGAAGAATTTGAACAAGCTAGAATTGAATATAATCAAAAGCAAACTCGTGAAGATAGAAAAATAATAGATTACTTAAAAAAGGTTTGTGAATCTCAAAATGATATAGCTTGTGAAATTATTATAGAACTTGGCAATATGGACTTTTGGAATGATAAAGATGAAAGATATTACTAAAACTGTTAGAAGTGTAAATGATTTAAATATAGCAATTAAAGATTTTGAACATTCAACTTTTGAAACGATAAGAGAAGTATCTTCTCTAAAATATGAAATCGAGTTAAAAAATAAAGAAATAAGTAGTTTAAAAAGAGAATTATCAACTAAAGACAAAATTATAAGCAAATTACAAACTGAAAAAGAAAAGATAAAAACAGAATTACAGAAATTTAAAGACTTTTGGCATAGTATTATGAGCCATTTTCATAAACGAATTTGTTATGATAAAGATAATAACTATAAAATTTTAAGTGATGACCTATAAAAAAATGGTATATTTGATGATAATGATAATGAGATAGCAAATAACATTTATAGAAAAGTAACTATACCAAACGAAAACAAAAATAGAAAAAGAAATAATGATATAAGATTTTAATATGGAGGTAATTAGAATATGGAAAATAAAAAAGTACAATATTTAATCAATATAATAAATGATATGGATTTAAAAGATAAATTAAGGCTAGCGATATGTATGAGCCAAAGTAAATGGGCAGGTCTTATATACAACACTAAAGAAAATTATGAAAAATTTGATAAAATTTTGAAAGAAGTTGATGAAGAATATAGAACTACACTTATAAATTTTTCAAAATATAAACTCGTAATGTTTGCAATGGCTAAAATTATGGAAATGACGAAGGAAGAACAAAATCAAGTCGCTTTATTTTTATTTAATGCAGTAATTTTAGAATTTAATATGAAAAAAACATTTTAGGATTATGAAAGCATTAAAAATTTTCTATAATTGTATTATAAATTTAGTAAAAAGAAGAAAAGGCTAACCACAGTTGTAGTTAAGCCTTTTCCACTTTTGGGATTAAATCCCCATCAGCATCATTGCGTGGATGTACTCCTGTTCCTCCGTTTTTGTCATGGAACCTTCATAGGAGCAACAGCCACCATGGAAACCTTTGTCGAACTTGAGTTCTTTGCCAGTACTCAAAGTTACTGTGCAGTGTCTCAAAATCCGAGTAAAAAGTCTTGCGATAGGGCTGGTGTAAAGAGCATACATGTTAATTGTCATAATAAAATCCTCCTTGTTGTTTTACAAAACAGTTTTTATGTTCAAATGGTTAAAAATAACCTACTTAAATTATAACATAAATCAACATAAAATGCAAATTTCACGCTTTTAAAATTTTAAAAATGGTATTTGACAAAATAAAAAAAAGTCTGTATAATAAAGATAGAAAATGAGAGCCACAGAAATGTGTGCTACCATATAAATTACGATAAAACACCACATAGCTCGGCAAAGCATAATGTGGTGCTTTTATTATTTGCTCAAAATTACTACTATTGCAATAATCAAGGCAAATGCTATAATAGTCATTCCTACTAAACCGTAGAAAAGTAAGTATATTATCATTAACATAGCTTGTTCTACCATATAGCACCACCCCCATTCTCACAGTCAAAACTGTGTATGTAAAGTGGTAGCACCCACACTGCTTATTCTCATTTCCTATGAATACTAATATACAACAATATCTAATAAAATACAAGCGAACAAAACAAATTTTTGAAAATATTATTTTAAATTTAACTATTGCAATTTATTAAAATTATGATATACTTTAATAAATTGATTGATATTTATATCAATCGTCAAGAGAGCCGAAAAAGTTGTAGATAACTACTTCGTTGGCACCAATAAAAATATAAGCATTAAAGACAAAATAGGAGAGACTTTAAATGTTAGAAAAAATAAATTCGCCAGAAGATGTAAAAAAATTAAAAAAAGAAGAAAAAGAAAAATTAGCACAAGAATTAAGAGAATATATATTAGAAACTGTTTCAAAAAATGGAGGTCATCTAGCATCAAATTTAGGAGTCATAGAACTAACAATTGCGTTACATAGTGTATTCAATACACCAAAAGACAAAATAGTATGGGATGTTGGTCACCAAGCATATGCACACAAAATAATAACAGGAAGAAGGGAACAATTCAAGACATTAAGACAATTAGACGGCTTAGCAGGATTCCCAAAAACAAGCGAATCAGAATATGATAGTTTTAACACAGGACATAGTAGCACCTCAATATCTGCGGCACTAGGAATGGCAAGAGCAAGAGACTTAAAAGGCGAAAAAAATCAAGTAATAGCAGTAATAGGTGATGGGGCATTAACAGGTGGAATGGCGCTAGAAGCGTTAAATGATGCAGGATTTAGCAAAACGCATATGACAGTTATATTAAATGATAATGAGATGAGTATATCCAAAAATATCGGTGGTCTTAATATGTTTTTGAGTAAACTAAGAACAAAAAAATTATATACAAAATCAAACATATCAGGGAAAAAAATAATTAGTAAAATACCAATTATAGGAAAACCAATAGTTAAAATAGTCCAAAGAGTAAAAAGAAGTATAAAACAATTGATAATACCAAAAATGTTTTTTGAAGACATTGGATTTACTTATTTAGGACCAGTTGATGGGCATGATATTGAGCAACTAGAGAATATAATGAAACTTAGTAAACAAGTAACAGGGCCGGTGTTGATACATGTATTAACAAAAAAAGGGAAGGGCTATAAAATAGCAGAAGAAAATCCTGATAAATTTCATGCAACTGCACCATTTGATATTGAGACAGGAAAAACAAAAAAAGAAAAAAAAGATGACTATTCAAAAATATTTGGAGAGAAGTTAATAGAACTAGCAAAAAAAGATAAAAGAATAGTAGCAGTTACAGCCTCTATGAAAGATGGAACAGGACTTACAAAATTCGCAAAAGAATATCCATCAAGATTTTTTGATATTGGAATTGCAGAACAACATGCTTTAACAATGGCTGCAGGAATGGCAATAGATGGAATGATTCCATTTGTGCCTATTTATTCATCATTTTATCAAAGAGCATATGACCAGGTAATACATGATATAGCAATGCAAAATTTGCCTGTTATAATGTGTGTTGATAGAGCGGGAGTTGTAGGAGCAGATGGAGAAACACATCAAGGTACACTAGATATGGCGTTTTTTAGACTTGTACCAAATTTAACAATAATGGCACCAAAAGATTTTAGAGAATTAGAAGATATGATGGAATTTGCAGTAAAATTAAATAAGCCAGTTGTTATAAGATATCCAAGAGGTGGGCAAGATGAAAATATCAAATTTGAAAAACATCAAAAAATTGAACTTGGAAAGGCAGAAATTTTAAGAGAAGGACAAGATGCAAGTATTATTGCAATTGGAAAAAGAGTTGCAGATGCAATGAAAATGGCAAATAGATTTAAAATAAATGGAATTGAAGCAGACGTTATAAATGTAAGATTTTTGAAACCATTAGATGAGGAAATAATAAAAAAATCAATAGAAAAAACAAAAAATGTTATTACAATAGAAGATGGCACAAAAATTAATGGATTAGGAACGGCAATAGAAGAATTAATTGTAGAAAATAATTTACAAGATATTAAGTTTGAAAAACAGGCGTGGCCAGACGAATTTTTGAAGCAGGGTACAGAATGGAGGAAAGATGGATAAACAAAAAATATTAAGTGACTACAAAAAACAAGAAGATAAAATGTTATTGGCACAAATACTTGACAAAATCGAATTCTCAAAACAAAGAGAAAAACTAGAATATACAGATTTCTTAGATATGTATCAAGTTTCATTAGCAAAGACATTTATGAAAAAAATTGAATTTGAAAATTATATATTATATGGTGGCTTTGAAAATGCGGAAAGAAATGTACTTATAATATATCCTGAAAAATACAATATGAACATGGTAGAAAAGAATTATTCAAAAATTATCAAAGTTATAAGAATTTCACTTGGAGATGAAGAAAAAGGTAAGTATTCACATAGAAATTATTTAGGTGGAATTGTAAAACTTGGAATGAAAAGAGAAAAGGTTGGAGATATTCTTGTTTCAGATGATGGAGCAGATATTTTGGTAAAAGATGAATCAACTGAAACATTGAAACAGGAATTAGGAACATTAACAAGATTTGAAAATGCCAAAATAGATATTGTTGAATTACAAGAATTAAAAGAACAAGAAATCAAAGTTGAGGAATTAAATATTATTGTTCCTTCTTTAAGACTTGATAATTTTGTGTCAGATTTAGCAAGAACTTCTAGAAGTAAGGCAGTTCAAATTATTGATAGCGAAAGAGTTTTTATAAATGGTCAAAATGAAACAAAGGCTTCTAAACAAGTTAAATTGGGAGATGTTATAACTATCAGAGGAAAAGGCAGATTTATTGTCAAGGAATTTGGTGGAAATACTAGAAGCGGAAGAACAGTTGTGAAAGTTGAAAAATATGTGTAAAAAATGTCCTTTTGGAAGGTGAGGTCCTAAATAGAACTGTCTCCCAAAGGACATTTTCTTATAGTTGTTTGCTCATTATAATAGCATCACTTTCTCCATTATAGTATTTTTTTCTAATTCCTAATTTATCAAAAGAAAATTTATCATATAAACGAATGGCAGAAAGATTATTTTCATTAACTTCTAAAGTGATAGTTTTTAAATTTATATTTTTTGAATAATTTATTAAATTTTCTAGTAAAAGTGAGCCAATACCATGATGCCTAAAATCTTTTTTTACAACAATATTCATAATGTCTGCTTCATCCAAAATTACTTTTATACCTGCAAAACCAACGATAGTGTTATTGATATCTCTGGCGACAATAACATATGAATTGCTACATTCTAATTCTTCTTCTAAAATATCAAAACTCCAAAAATTATCAAAATCTGTAGTTAAGATATTTTTAATACTTTTTAAGTCTTCAATAGACATTTTACTAATTTTAAAATCCATAATTACTAATATTCCTTTCTTAAAAGGCACAAAATTTGATTAAAAATATTGTTTTACAAACTTAATTTTTTAAATTTTTGCTTTTAATTTCTCTTCTAGTTGAATTTGCGCTTGAGGCTTTTTTAAATATAAAGGCAGTATTTCTTCACCTATTTTTTTGTTATTAATAAATTTTTTATAACCGGCAGTTCCCAAATTTTCAACATTTAGATAAGATGATATTATATTTTTGGTAACTTCTGAATCTGCATTATTATCATAAATACTATGCAATTTTTCACTAGGAATACCATCACCAACAAAAGAAATACATTTGTTATAATATTGAGAATTTAATAAATCCAACACATCATTAACAGACTTTGCACAAGGCTCTATAAGAACATTGTAATTTCCTGAATTTAATTCATATAAAGCAAAATAGCAATTATTATTTTTACAATCAATTGTGCTACAAATAATACCGTCATTTTGGATGTTATATGCTAAAACTTCAAGACTAGAAATTCCAACACATGGAATATTTAAACTGTCTGAAAAAGCCTTACAAGATGAAACACCAATTCTAATTCCTGTAAAAGAACCAGGCCCAATATCAGAAACAAGTAAATTAATATTATTTAAACTTAATGAGCATTCATTCAATAATTGTTGAATTAAAGGCATTAATGTTTCAGAATGTGTTAGACCATTGTCTAATTCTAATTTTTTTATTAAATTTTTATCTTCTAAAATTGCTACATTGCACAATTTACTAGAAGTATCAACTGCTAAAATTTTCAAAATTATTCTCCTTTCAAACTTTCAATAATATTATCATATTTTTCACCAATAGATTTAATATTCAAAACTCTCTCGTTTTCATTCAAGTCATTTCTTGAAAAATCAATTTTAATGTATTCATTGGGTAGTGCATCTTGAATTAACTCGCCCCATTCAATTAAGCAAATACCATTTTCAAAATATTCATCTCCACCGATAGCATAAAATTCGGAGGAATCTTCTAATCTATAAACATCAAAATGATAAATATTGATATTGTTTTTTTTATATTCATTAACAATAGTAAATGTAGGACTTGAAATCTCATTTTCTAAGCCAAAATAAGTTAGAAAACCTTCTGTAAATTTTGTTTTTCCTGAGCCTAAATCACCACAAAGTACTAGAACATCACCTTTTTTTAGCATAGAAGCCATTTTAAAGGCTATTTTTTTTGTATCATTTTCAGATTTTGAATTATATATGTAATCTTTCATTTGAATCTCCTAAAAATTTTATATAAAATATTATAATGTTACCATTTACAGTATAAAAAATATATTTATGAAATTAATCATTTATTTATTTTGAAGTGATTCGGGGGGACCGTTCAAAAATTCTCAAAAGTTGATAAACTTTTGTTAGAATTTTTAGAATGGGGCAACAAAAAAATAAATAAATCATTAATTTCATTAAAAATAAATTATAAACTGTAAATCATAATTATTATAATATAAAAAAATAAAAAATTCAATCAAATCTATTGATAAATTTTGCAATTTGTAATATAATCGTAACGAAAATGTAACAAAAGTGAAACAAATAAAATAAAGAAGGGAAGAAGTTACATGTTAAAATTTGGATTTGGACAAGACGTAGGAATAGATTTAGGAACTGCTACAGTAATAGTATATATAAAAGGAAGAGGAATAGTACTAAGAGAACCATCAGTGGTAGCAGTAGATAGAAACTCTGGAGATGTACTAGCAGTAGGTGGAGAAGCAAGAAGGATGATAGGAAGAACACCTGGAAATATCATAGCAACAAGACCACTTAGAGAAGGCGTAATATCAGACTACACAGTAACAGAAAAAATGTTAAAACACTTTATAGGAAAAGTTTGTGGAAAATCAATATTTGCACCAAGAATAATGATATGTATACCATCACAAGTAACAGAAGTAGAGAAAAAAGCAGTAATAGATGCAGCAATACAAGCAGGGGCAAGAAAAGTATATCTAATAGAAGAACCAATTGCAGCAGCAATAGGAGCAGGAATAGATATATCAAAACCATGTGGAAATATGGTAGTTGATATTGGTGGAGGAACAACAGATATAGCAGTTATCTCTCTAGGAGGTTCAGTTGTAAGCACATCATTAAAAGTTGCAGGAGATAAATTTGATGAATACATTGTAAAATATATTAAGAAAAAACATAACATTGCAATAGGAGAAAGAACAGCAGAAGACCTAAAAATAAATGTTGGATGTGTGTATCCAAAAATTCAAGATGCAGAAATGGAAATAAGAGGTAGAGATTTATCAACAGGATTACCAAAAACTGCAACAATACATTCAAGCGAAATGTTAGAAGCATTGATAGAACCTGCAATGATGATTGTAGATGCAGTTCATAGTGTACTAGAAAGAACACCACCAGAACTTGCAGCAGATATTAGTGACAAGGGAATTTATATGACAGGTGGAGGATGCTTAATAGATGGATTAGATAAATTATTACAAGAAAAAACTGGAATAAATGTAATGATTGCTCAAGATTCTATATCATGTGTTGCATTGGGAACTGGAAAAGCACTAGATAACTTAGATACATTAGATGGAAGATCAAAATAAAAACATAAACTTACAAGGACGTTCTTTAATGGGGTGAAAATTCCAAAATACAAATGGAACGTTCTTTAATTGATTAAAAAATGAAAGGAAAAAAATGAGTAAAGTAGTAAGATTCGTAACATTGGGATGTAAGGTAAATCAGTACGAAACAAATGCAATGGCACAAAAATTCTTAGAAAAAGGATATCAAATAATTGAAGAAATAACACCAGAAAATGAAGATATAAAACCAGATATATGTATTATAAACACATGTACTGTGACAAATATGTCAGACAGAAAATCAAGACAAATGCTAAGAAGAATGAAAGAAAAAAATCCATCAACAATAGTTGTTGCAGTTGGATGTTATGCACAAGTTGCAAAAAATGAATTAGCAAAAATCCCGGAGATTGATTTAGTTTTGGGAAATAACGAAAAAGTTGAAATTGTAAAATATGTTGAAGAATACATAAATAATCACATAAATAATGTTGAATTAGATGATGTAATGTACTCAAAAGAATTTTCAGATTTTGGTGATGTTACATATACAGAAAAAACTAGAGCAGTTATCAAAATTCAAGATGGATGTGATAGATTTTGTTCATATTGCATTATTCCATATGCGCGTGGAAGAGTAAGAAGCAGAAAGCCAGAAAGCATAATTTCAGAAATTACACAAATTGCATCAAAAGGAATAAAAGAAGTTGTAATAACAGGAATTCATATAGCCTCATATGGAAAAGATTTTGTAATGAGTAAAGATAGCAAATTAGCAAATTATAGATTAATTGATTTATTAGAAGAAATTAACGAGATACAAGGAATCCAAAGAATAAGATTAGGGTCAATAGAGCCTCTACTTATAACAGTAGAATTTGTAGAAAGACTTAAAAAATTAGAAAAAATATGTCACCATTTTCATTTATCATTGCAAAGTGGATGTGATGAAACTCTAAAAAGAATGAATAGAAGATATACAATAGAACAATTTAAAGAAATTGTACGATTATTAAGAAATGCGTATAGTGATGTTAACCTAACAACAGATATAATTGTGGGTTTTCCAGGTGAAACAGATGAAGAATTTAATAAAACATATCAATTTTTAAAAGAAATTAAATTTTATAAAATGCATATTTTTAAATATTCACCACGAAAAGGAACAAAAGCGGCAGTGATGCCAAATCAAATAAATGGTGATATAAAAGAAGAAAGAAGTAAAAAATTAATCGAATTATCTGATAGAAATGAAATTGAATATAACAAGTCATATATTGGAAAAAATGTTGAAGTATTATTTGAAGAAGAAAAAGATGGAATGTATAAAGGACATACACAAAATTATATACTGGTATATTGTCAATCAAAAGAAAAATTGGACAATAAAATTATAGACGTAGTGTGTGAAAAAGCAGAAAAAGAACATATTATTGCTATTATGAAATAATGTAACAAAAATGTAATATTTATGTAATAAAAACTTAATACAAAAAAATGGCAAAAATATTGATATTTGTATTAAAGTATAGTATAAATTATGTAGAGATTATTAAGTACAAAGGAGGAATTAAAATGGCTGAAATAAATCAAGAATCAGGTGTATTTGGTGGAATATCATTTGAAAATAATATGAATCAAAGTGGTGTTGTTGAAAATGCTGGAACAATTAGAAATGAAGCATTGCCTGTAAAAACAGGATTCTGGCAAAAATTTAAGGCTTTTTGGTTACAAGATATTGATTGGAACCAAGAAATTAGAGTCGAATTAACACCTGCTCAACAAAAAGTTGAAGATGAAATAAATGAATTTTTACATCAAGAAATTACTTGGGAAAAAGTACATGATTTCTTATTCCAAGAAATTACTTTTGGAAAGAAAAATAAATAATGTTCTTAATAATATTTAAAATAAAAACCAAAACTAAAAGAATAGTCTTGGCTTTTATTTTTTTTGCTTTATGTGCTGTGAACTGTAAAAATTCGATTTTACAAAAAATAAATTGTTAAAATTTACTTGATATTTTGCATAAATTTTAGTAAAATATATAACGTAAATAACTAAAAGAAAGAGAGTGTGAAAAATTGGAAAACAAAGAAATATTAGAAAACTTAGAAAAAATAATCACAAAAGAAAGAATAAAACAAAATGAGCCAATGAGTAAACACACGTCATTCAAAATAGGAGGACCTGCAGAATTCTTTATAAAAATATTATCAATAGAAGAATTACAAAAAATATTAGAATTTGCAAAAAAAGAAAAAATAAAAATAACAATACTAGGAAATGGAAGCAATATACTAGTAGCAGATAAAGGAATACAAGGGATAGTAATAAAAACAAACTTAAAAGAAATAACAATAAAAAATAAAAAACAAAATAAAGTAGAGATAACAACAGATGATGCTGTACCAATAGGAATGCTAGCACAAAAATTATTAAAACAAGAAATAACCGGATTCGAAGAAATATCAGGAATACCAGGCACAATAGGTGGAGCAATATTAATGAATGCAGGTGCACATGGAAAAGAAATGAAAGACATAATAACAGAAATTACGGCAATTGACTATAATGGTCAATTACACACATTTACAAATGAACAAGCGGAATTTACATACAGAAATAGTATATTTTCAAGTGGAAAATACATTATTTTACAAGCAAAAATGATGTTGGAAAAAGGAAATACAAAGGATATAAAAGCCAAAATGGATGAATATGCACAATATAGAAAAGACAAACAACCAATAGAATATCCATCTGCAGGAAGTACTTTTAAAAGAGGAAACAATTTTATAACTGCAAAACTAATTGATGAAGCAGGACTAAAAGGCTATTCAATAGGCGGAGCAAAAATTTCAGAGAAACACGCAGGATTCATAATAAACACAGGAGGTGCTACGGCACAAAATGTTTTAGATTTAGCAAAATACGTTACAGATAAAGTTTATGAAAAATTTGGTAAGAAAATAGAATTTGAAATTAAGGTGTTGGGATTATAATATCCCATTGGAGGTAGCAAAAATGAATGGTTTTATAAAATGGTTTGATTCAAAAAGCAAATTAAAGAGATGGATGTTATTAATACTAATAGGGATTGCGTTGATATGTTATGGAACTGCAGAAATATTGGTCCTAAAAGAAATGTCATTTGCACAATTAGCAAAAATAATAGTCACATTCGTAATTGGAGTTTTAGCAGTAATTTTTGGATTAGTATGTTTAAACAAGAGAACATTAGAAATATTGATAGAATCAACAGATGATAGGATGAATGATAAGAGTAATGTAAATGTTAAATCATTAATATTTAATAAAAAAGTATATCATCAAGGACCTAATATTGTTGTAATAGGTGGTGGAACGGGATTAAATACTGTTCTTACAGGTCTAAAAAAATATACAGACAATATAACTGCAATAGTTACAATATCAGATTATGGAGAGGCAGAAAGTGAATCCAGAAGAGAACTTCAAAATATGCCGTTAGATGATGTGAAAGATAGTATTGTCTCACTTTCTGCTCAAGATGGGCAAATTGGAAAATTATTTAATTATAAATTCACAGAAGGAAGGCTTAGAAATTTAACATTTGCAGATATATATTTTAATGCAATGAGAAATATAAATAAAGATTTTTCTGATTCAATAATGAAAAGTAATGAAGTACTAAATATTATAGGAAAAGTTTTGCCGGTAACATTAGACGAAATGAATATTACAGCTGAACTACAAAATGGATATTTGGTAACTGAAAAATCTAAAATTGCAGAAGTGGTATATGATAAAGTAACAAAAATAAATAGAATATATTTAAACCCTACAAATTGTAGAACTGCACCGGGTGTTTTAGAAGCAATAAAAGAAGCGGATTGTATAATAATTGGACCTGGTAGTTTATATACAAATGTAATACCAAATTTATTAGTAAATGGTGTTGCAAAAGCAATAAAAGAATCTGCAGGATTAAAAGTTTATATAAGTAATATCATGACAGAACCTGGCCAAACAGACGAATATAGCGTATCAGACCATTTAAATGCAATTATTGAACATTGTGGAAAAGGTATAATAGACTATTGTATATATGATACGGGGGAAGTTGTTCCAGAATACATAAAAAAATATAATTTAGAGGGACAAGACTTAGTTGATAGCAATGTTGACAAGGTAAAAGGAATAACATTTTTACAAAGAAATTTATCAATGATATCAGAAGGTTGTATAAGACATGACCCAGAATTAGTAGCAGAATCAATAATTGGACTAATATGTGATGATTTAAAATATCAAGATAAACAAAATGATCCTCAATATTTAATGTTAAATAATAAATTAAGAGAAGATAAGAGAATAAATAAAATAAAAAAACAAATGGCTAAAGATGCAAAAAAAGGTAAAAAAGAAAATAAAGTTGCGCATAAAAGCAAATTTAGAAGCAAATATAATGATAGAATTGAATCTATAAAACAAGCAGATGAAATGATAAAACTTAAAGAACAAAAAATGAGAAAAGAAGCAAGGAAAGCAAAAAAAGCAAAAGAAATAAGAGAAAATAAAATAAAAAAGGAAAATGTGAATTTTCAAGAAGACAAAGAGGTTCTAGAGTTTAGAAAAGAATATGAAAAAAGTATGAGACAAGCAACAATAACGACAAAGCCTCAAAGGGTTCTTCCAAAAAGTCAAAGGGGAAGACGAAGAAAAACTACAGGAAAATAAAAATTTTTGATGAGTAATATTAATCATTAGGAAGGAAATAGAAATGAAGTTTACAAAAGAGGATATTAATTTAGAAAATGGATTAAAGAGAGAATGGCTAATAACCAATGGAATGGGTGGATTTGCAAGTTCTACAATTATTGGAGCAAATACAAGAAGATATCATGGATTATTAATTGCTCCATTAATGCCACCGGCTCAAAGATATTTAATTTTATCAAAAGTAGATGAAAGTATACAAATTGAAAACGAAAAATATGATTTATATACAAATGTGGGAGAAAATTATATTTCACAAGGATATAAATTTCAAGAAAGTTTTGAAAAAGACATTTTTCCAACATTTAAATATAATGTTGCAGGTGTAAATATTGAAAAGACGATATGTATGGAATATGGAAAAGAAGTTGTGGAAATTTGTTATAAAATAAAAAATATAAATAAACATTCTTTATTTACATTGGCTCCAATAGTTAATTTTAGAGATTTTCACTCAATGAGTACAAAGTATGAGTTTGACATAAAGCAACAAATAAATAATACGAAGGTTAAAATTATTGTTGATGAGAACCAAGAAAATCCAATATATATGTATGTATCTGATGGAAAATATACAGAATATAAAAATAATATTTTTAAAGATATGTTTTATATAGAAGAACAAAAAAGGGGATTTTATCCAAAAGAAAATCATAGTGTTGTTGGAGTATATGAAATTAATTTACAACCCAATGAAGAAAAAACGATATTTTTTACATGTGGACTTGAAAGTAATATAGAAAATATAAATGTTGATAATATGTTAAAAAATGAAAAAAATAGAATACAAAAAATAATACAAAATGCAGAAGCATCAACAAAAACAGAATTTGAAACAGAATTAATAAAAGCTACAGACCAATTTGTTGTATATAAACCTGCTTTTGAATTACACACATTAATAGCAGGATATCCATGGTTCTTAGATTGGGGAAGAGATAGTCTATTGTCATTAGAAGGATTATTGTTAAAGACAAAAAGATATGATATAGCCAAAGAAGTTTTACTAACAATGGCTAAAAATATCAAATGTGGTTTAGTTCCAAATGGCTATTCTGAAAAAGATAATAAACCTTTATACAACAGTGTAGATGCATCATTATTATTATTTGAACAAATACAAAAATACTTGAATTATACAGGAGATTATGAATTTGTTAAAGAACATATATATGATAAATTAAAAGAGATAATAGAAAATTATAAAAATGGAATCGATTTAGATGATAACAATATAAAATTAGATAAAGATTTTCTTATATCTTCTGGAACTGCAAATACACAAAATACGTGGATGGATGCAAAAATATATGGAATAGCGGCAACTCCTAGAAATGGAAAAGTTGTTGAAATTAATAGTTTATGGTATAATGGCTTAATGATAATGGCAGATTTGGCAGAAAAATTTGAAGAACAACCCAATACAAAAAAATACAAAGAATTAGCAAGAAAATGCAAAAAATCTTTTAATGCAAAATTTTATAATTCAAAAAGAAAATGCTTATATGATGTTATAACTGATGATAAAAATAAAGATGGAAAAATACGCCCAAATCAATTATTTGCTTTAAGTTTAACACATCCAATAGTAGAACCAAATTCTATTGAGGCAAATAATATAATCAATGTAGTAGAGAAAAAACTATTAAATAATTATGGACTAAAAACATTGACTAAAGGAGAACCTAACTATGTTGATATATATGAAGGAGACGCGTTTAAAAGAGATATGAGTTACCACCAAGGGATAACTTGGACTTGGCTTTTAGAATTATATTATGAGGCTTTAAAAAATATGGCAAAATTCGAAAAAAGAAAAACATATAAGACAAAATTAGAGACAAAATTAAAAGATTTTGTTGAAAAGGAAAAACAAGTTTTTGAAAAAGAAATTAACCAAAGAGGATGTGTGGGAAGTATAGCAGAAATCTATGATTCTACAAAACCATATGAACCAAAAGGCGCAATTGCACAGGCTTGGAGCGTAGGAGCAATTTGTACAATGATTTTATAAAATTATATGTGCCATTATAAGGGTTTCTATATATAGAAAAACTATAAGAAGGGATTAAATATGACGATTGATAATTTGGAAAAAGAATTAAAATTAGGTCAATTACATTCTTTATATCTTCTTTATGGAGAGGAATTGTATTTGTTAGAAAGCAATTTAAAAAGAATTAAAAATTTATTTGGTGAATGCATTAAAGGAATAAATTTTATAATGATAGACGAACAAAATGTATCTGAAATAATATCAGATATAGAAACTCCGAGTTTTGGATATGAAAAAAAATTGATAATTGCAAGAAATACAGGGCTTTTCAAAAAAGAAGGAAAGAGAAAAACAGGTGATACTACTAAAATAAAAGATAAATTATCAAAATATATTGAAGAAAATATGGAAATAATAGATGAGTCTGTTGTTTTAGTATTTGTTGAGGAAGAAGCGGATATTAAATCTGCTTTGTATTCTGCAATTGATAAAAATGGAATTGTATGCAAATTTGATTTTCAAAAGGCTAATCAAATAGAACAAAGAATAAAAACTATTTGTAATGGATATAAGGTAAATATAGATGCTCAAACACTTAGATATTTTATTGAATGTTGTGGAACTAATATGCAGGATTTAATAAATGAAATTAGAAAATTAATTGAGTATGCAGGAGAAAATGGAACAATAAAAAAAGAAGATATTGATAAATTATCAATTAAAAAATTGGAAAGTGTTATATTTGATTTAACAGATAACCTTGGAAAAAAGGATATAACAGGTGCTTTACAGGTTTTGCAAAATTTAATATATGCAAAAGAACCATTAGCAAAAATTTTAGTTACACTTTATAATCATTTTAAAAAATTGTATATAACAAAAATGGCATTGAATACAAATAAAGATTTGGCTTCAAGTTTAAATTTAAAACCTAACCAAATGTTCTTAACAAGTAAATATAAGGTACAGGCAAAATATTTTAAAGAAAAAGATTTAAGGAATATGTTACAGGATTTAACGGATTTAGATTATAATTTTAAAAATGGAAAAATTGATTTACAAGTTGGAATGGAAACTATTTTGTGTAGATATTGTTCCAATTAATAGTAACATTGTAGCAGAAAAATGTATAATAAAACCATTTATTGATAAAAATATTAGAAAGAAAAATATTTTTATTGATAGGTGGTTTTTATGTTAAAAATAAAGAAAAATAAACTTTTGGCAATAATTGCAATTTTAATGTTAACAGGGATGTCATTATCTATATTTGTATATAAAAATAACAAAGAAAATTTGGCAGTAGAAACTTTATCAAAATATGGTTCAAGAGGTTCTGAAGTAACACAAATTCAAACAAAATTAAAAAGGTGGGGATATTATTCTGGAAGTATTGATGGAATTTATGGAACACAAACAGTAAATGCAGTAAAATATTTTCAAAGAAAAAACGGTTTGACTGTAGATGGAATTGCAGGGCCTGCAACATTAAAGGCAATGGGAATAACATCGTCTTCTTCAAGCAGTTCATCATCTTCTAGTTATAATAGTAATTTAAATTTGCTTGCTAGGGTTATTTATGGTGAAGCAAGAGGAGAACCATATACAGGACAAGTTGCAGTTGGTGCAGTAGTAATGAATAGAATAAAAAGTAGTTCTTTTCCTAATACGTTGGCAGGTGTTGTGTATCAGCCTGGAGCATTTGATGCGGTTAAAGATGGTCAGGTTAATTTGACACCAAATTCTACCGCAAAAAAGGCTGCGCAGGATGCAATGAATGGATGGGATCCAAGTTATGGAGCAATTTATTATTTTAATCCTTCTACTGCTACAAATAAATGGATTTGGTCTAGACCTATGACAGTTACTATTGGTAAACATAGATTTTGTAAGTAATTAAAAATGTTTTTGATTTAAATAAAATACCCTAAAACTCTGATGTATGATTATACATTAGAGTTTTTGAGTTGACTTTAATAAAAAAAGATAATATAATACAGAAAAATGTCCTTTTTAAGACAGTGTTCTAAATAGAATTGTTCTAAAAAGGACAAAAATAGAAAGAGAGAAAAATAATGTCAAAATTTGTACACTTACACATACACAGTGAATTCAGTTTATTAGACGGAGCAAATAGAATAAAGGACTTACCAGTAAGAGCAAAAGAATTAGGAATGGACTCAATAGCAATAACAGACCATGGAGTAATGTTTGGAGCCATTGACTTTTATAAAGCATGTAAAAAAGAAGGCATAAAGCCAATAATAGGATGTGAAGTATATGTTGCACCACGTTCAAGATTACAAAAAGAAACAGGAATAGACAACCATTACTATCACTTAATTTTGCTTGCAAAAAATAATGAAGGATACAAAAATTTAAGTAAATTGGTTTCATTAAGTTTTGTTGATGGATATTACTATAAACCTCGTATAGATAGAGAAATATTGGAGAAATACCATGAAGGTATAATATGCCTAAGTGCATGTCTTGCAGGAGAAGTAAATCAAGCTTTATTAGCAAACCAAACTGAAAAGGCAGAAGAAATAGCATTATGGCATAAAAAAGTTTTTGGTGATGATTATTATATAGAAATTCAAAACAATGGATTAAGAGAACAAGTTTTAGCAAATCAAAAATTAATTCAATTAGCAAGAAAACTTGATATTCCATTAGTTGCAACAAATGATGCACATTATTTAAAAAGAGAAGATGCATATAATCACGAAGTTTTGTTATGTATTCAAACTGGAAAAAGAATGAGTGATGAAGACAGAATGAAATTTGACACAGACGAACTATATGTAAAATCACCAGAAGAGATGTCAGAATATTTCAAGGCATTTCCAGATGCAATTGAAAATACTGTAAAAATAGCAGAGCAATGTAATGTTGAATTTGAATTTGGACACACAATATTGCCAAACTATGATGTATCACCAGAATATCCAACACATTATGACTTCTTAAAAGAATTATGTGATAAAGGTCTAGAAAAAAGATACGGAAAAAATTTATCAGAAGAAATACAAAAAAGAGCAGAATACGAATTAGGAATAATCAAAAAAATGGGATATGTTGATTATTACTTAATAGTATGGGATTTTATACATTATGCAAAAACAAATGGCATACCAGTAGGTCCAGGAAGAGGTTCAGGTGCAGGTTCTATTTTGGCATATGCAATTGAAATAACAGATATTGACCCAATAAAATATGGATTACTATTTGAAAGATTTTTGAACCCAGAAAGAATCAGTATGCCTGATTTTGATGTTGACTTTTCAGATGAAAGAAGACAAGAAGTTATAGATTATGTTGCAAGAAAATATGGACATGACCATGTATCACAAATAATCACATTTGGAACAATGGCTGCAAAAATGGTAATAAGAGATGTGGCAAGAGTTTTGGACTATCCATATGCAGAAGCAGATGCATTGGCAAAAATGATTCCAAATGAAATTCATATAACAATAAAAAAAGCCTTAGAGCAAAACAAAGAATTAAGAGATAGATATGAATCAGATGAGCAAACTAAAAAAATATTAGACATAGCAATGGGACTTGAAGGAATGCCAAGACAGGCATCAACACACGCATGTGGAGTTGTTATAACAAAAGACCCAGTAGATACATATGTTCCACTTTATGTAAGAGATGGACAAATAAACACCCAATACATAATGACAACACTTGAAGAATTAGGACTTTTAAAAATGGACTTTTTGGGATTAAGAAACTTGACAGTTATTCAAAACACAATAGATATGGTTAAAGTAAATCACGGAAATGATGTAGAATTTGACCATGATATGTCAGACCCAAAAGTATACAAATTATGGCAAGATGGAAATACATCAGGAATATTTCAATTTGAATCACAAGGAATGACAAACTTTATGAAAGAATTGAAACCAGACTGTTTGGAAGATTTAATAGCAGGTGTTTCTTTATATAGGCCTGGACCAATGGACCAAATACCAAGATATATTAGAGGAAAACAAAACCCAGGGCACAATGAATACACACACCCAAGTCTGGAGCCAATATTAAACGTAACATATGGATGTATGGTTTACCAAGAACAAGTTATGCAAATAGTTAGAGATTTAGCTGGATATTCATTAGGAAGAGCAGACTTGGTTCGTAGAGCCATGGGGAAGAAAAAACTTGATGTAATGGCAAAAGAAAGAGAAGTATTTATACATGGACAAGTAGATGAAGATGGGAATGTAGTTGTACCAGGATGTGTAAGAAATGGAATAGATGAAGTTTCTGCAAATAAAATATTTGATGAGATGGCAGAATTCGCAAAATATGCATTCAACAAATCACATGCCGCATGTTATGCAGTTGTATCATACAGAACAGCATATTTAAAAGCATATTACCCTGCAGAATTTATGGCTGCAACTTTAAATAGTTATTTAGGAAATTTAGACAAAGCACCTCAATATATTGATGAGTGCAAAAGACTTGGAATTCAAATTTTAAAACCTGATATAAATAAAAGTTTTGAAAAGTTTACAGTAGAAGTAGAAAAGAAAACTTCTATGTATGTAGAAAGTGAAATAAAAAGCAACAGCAAAAATGATATAGAAACTGATGGAGTTGGAAAAATTCGTTTTGGGCTTGGAGCAATAAAAAATGTAGGAACAACTCCAGTTGAGAACATTGTATCAGAAAGACAAGAAAATGGAGAATACAAAAACTTTACAGATTTTTGTGAAAGAATAGCAGACACACAAGTAAATAAAAAATGTGTAGAAAGTTTAATAAAAGCAGGAGTATTTGACGAATTTGAACAAACAAGAGCAACACTATTAGCTTCATTTGAAACAATAATGGACACAATTCAAAGTGGAAAGAAAAAAGGCTTTAATGGACAAGTATCAATGTTTGATATAGGAACAGAGCAAGAAAAAGAAGAAATGGAAAAACAAAAATATCAATTTAATGAACATCCAGAAATGCCTGAAAAAGAATTACTTTCAATGGAAAAAGAAATGCTTGGAATTTACATTTCAGGACATCCACTTGAAAAATTAAGAGAACAAATTATGCATTCAACAAATATCAATAGTATGGATTTAGTCCAAATAAGTGAGCAAAACTTAACAAATAATGATAATAGTGTTAACGGGGATGAAATAGCAAATGTTCAAGTAAGAAATAGTAAGCCTAAATTTGTAGATGGTCAAAAAGTAAAGTATGCCGGAATAATTACTTCAATTAAGAAAAAATATACAAAAAATAATAAAATTATGGCATTTATTACAATAGAAGATTTGTATGGAACTGCAGAGGTACTTGCTTTTGAAAATGCAGTTATAGGAGCGGGAAGAAGTTTAGTTGAAGAAAATATTGTTTTAATTGACGGTCGTTTGAGTATTAGAGATGACCAAGAACCAACTATAATTGCAAATGAAATTAAAGATTTAGGAGAAGAAAAACCAAAGGTTGTGACTTTTGATATTACTGATTTTACTGAAGTGCAAAAGGAAAAGTTGAGATGTGCTATTAAGTTTTTTTCTGGTGATAAGAATAATATGAATGTTCAGGTTAAAATTGGCGATGATATTAGACCTTGTGGGGCTATTTATTATAATGATGAGATTAAGAAGATTTTTGATGGGATATGTGAATAATTAATTTAAAACTTGAGTTATCAATTTGTCAATTGATAATAAAGTAAGAAATATCTAAATATAAATTATTTGAAATATTTATAATATAGGAGAAACTATGAAACAGAATATTTATGATGATAAAAAATTTTATAAAAAATATGATGAACTTAGAATTGAGCAAAGAGGATTAAATGCAAATGATTTAATTGAAATACCAGCATTTAGAAATGTTATGCCTGATGTTAAAGATAAAAAAATATTAGATTTAGGATGTGGATACGGTGAAAACGACAAATATTATAAAGAATTGGGTGCAAAAAGTGTCTTAGGTTTAGACATTTCTACGCATATGATAGAGATGGCAAATACATACAATAAGTTAAGGAACATAAATTATAAAGTAGTACCAATGGAAGATATTGATAAAATTAATTATAAATTTGATATAGTAATTTCATCATTAGCATTTCATTATGTAAAAGACTATAATAAATTAATAAAAGATATATATAGTTTATTAAATAAGGGTGGTTATTTGATTTTTTCACAAGAGCATCCATTTACAACATGTATAAAATATACGGAAAATGTTAATAAGGGACATACAGTAATAGATGGAAAGTACTTTGGTTTATTTTCGGATTATAATAGACCTGGTATAAGGGCTAAAGAATGGTTTGGAAAAGATGTAATAAAATACCATAGAACTTTTACTGAAATTATCAATGTACTTGTAAATAATGGATTTTCTATAGAAAAAATAGAAGAACCTGTTGCAAGTCAAGAATCGATAGTTAAAAATCCAAAATACATAAATCAATTTGATAGACCATTTTTTTTAATAGTTAAAGCAAAGAAAATATAGTTTTTTATAATAACATTCACTTCGCAAAAATATCTTCTTTGATTTTCATACCAGTGTCAGAGGTCTTGATTAATAAAGATATTTTACGAGAGCATGAATTATAATAGTTGAGGAGAAGAACATAAATGGAAAAAAATAGATATAAAAATATTCAATTAACTCGGAGAAATTACAAAGGCAAATTGTATAACCCATTCTGGAAAATTTCATGTGGATGATGTTATTTCCACAATATTTCTTAGTAAAATTAATAAAAATATTATTTTGATAAGAGTACCATCTATAAATGAAAAATGGAATTTAAAAAATAAAATTGTTTATGACATAGGACTTCGGAGAATTTGATCACCATCAAAAAAACAGAAATGGATAGAGAGCAAATGGAATTTTTTATTCATCAATAGGATTATTATGGAAAAAATTTGGAAAAAAATATTTAAAGGATTTAAAAATTAAAAATATAAATAAAGTTTATGAATATATGGATAATGAATTAATACAATACATAGATGCAACAGATAATATGCAAATGGAATATTTAAAAAATAAGACATCACCTGATTTTATTAAATTATGTAATCCTGAATGGAATGAAGATATAACGGAAGAAGAAGGTTTTATTCATGCTTTAAAATTAGCAGATGAATTTTGGGACTTATATATTAAACATGCAATAGCTGAGATTGAAGCGATTGAAATAATTATAAGAAAAGCTAACGAAACAAATGAATATTATGTTGTATTTGATAAAGAATTACCATACAGAAAAGCTATTAATTTACTAGAAAATAAAAATATTAAATATTTAATATTCAAGTCAAAAAGAGAATGTTATAATATTAGATTAATAGATACAAAGTTAAAGTTTAAGAAGGAAATTGTTATAGAAGATATTGTACAAGCAAGGAAAATATCAAATATTAAAGATTTATTGTATGTGGATACTTATGGAAAATTATGTTGTACTAAAACGTTAGAATCTGCAATAAATTTAGTAAAATATAATGAACTATAATATTACATATTATTTATAAAATATTAAAAAATAGTGGAATTAGAACAATAATCAGTTACTCAAAAAATTAGAATAGATTTGACATTTTATGTAAAGTATAGTATAATATAATCATAAATTAATTAGGAGGTGCTGGTATGACAGTAACAAACAAAACAACAGTCACACTTTTTATCTTAAGTAGAGGCCTTAAACCAAACGAAACCGGTGAATATTCAGAAATGATGTTCAACACATTGGACATTCATTCTGACATAGGAAGTTGTGTTATCACAACCGAATATGGAAAACGAAGTTTCAAAAATTATGGGCGTTTGGTTGCAAAAGAAGGCCGAAAAAAGAATAAGGATGGAATGAAAAACATTCTTATCAAAGAGGCTAATTAGCCCACTAAGAAAAGGACGACATACTCAAAAGGTGTGTCGTCTTTATGTGTGAGACATGCTCGTCACACACAAAGAAGAGGTCCCCAAAAGGAATCTCTATATTAACTTTATAGTTCAATCTTAGGTTGATACCTCTCAAGCCACATATTAACCTGGCACAAATAAGCCATAAGTTGAGGACCAGTCCTTGGATGTCAGAAAACAATACGGACAGTTAACCGCTGATACTGTAAGAAAAGTAGAAAATACACAATCTGCAAAAATGAACGTTTTTTATAAAAATAACGAAAAATAATATAAAATATGTGATTACTGAAATAAATTGTTATTAAATAACAGTTTATTATGATAATATAAAATAAAATTATACTTGACAGTCAATACTACATAATATATAATACAAATATATTTATTAGTAAATATATACATAAGCGAGAACGGAGTGGTATTATGGAAAATGCTGTTGAGAAAATTAATACAAATGATAAAATAGCATTAACACAAAATTCATCAGAGAATATTAAAAATTTAATTTATACTATTAGAGGAAAGCAAGTAATGTTAGATAGTGATGTTGCGATATTATATCATTATGAAACGAAAAAAATAAATCAAACTGTCAAAAGAAATATTAATAGATTTCCAGAAAAGTTTTGTTTCAGATTGACGAAAGATGAATTTGAATTTATGTGGTCACAAATTGTGACCACATCTAAGTTAAAAGATAATAAATATAGAAGTGCAAAATATTTGCCATATGTATTTACAGAACAAGGTATAGCGATGCTTTCTGGACTTTTAAAAAATGAAATAGCAGTTCAAATTAGCATAAACATAATGGATGCATTTATAGAAATGCGAAAATTTTTATTATCAAACGGACAAGTTTTTGATAGATTATCAAATGTTGAATATAAATTATTGGAACAAAATAAGGTATTAACAGAACATGAAGAAAAATTTGAAAAAGTATTTGATGAATTACAAAAAAATGAAAAAGAAGAATTTAAACAAAAAATATTTTTTGATGGGCAGATATATGATGCTTATAGTTTGATAATAGATATTATAAAAAGAGCGAAAAACAAAATTTTGATTATAGATAATTATATATTGGATATTCAAAAATTTAATAAACAATATCCTACATTAAAAATTGCATATACAAATAAGTTTCATGATAGATTTATAGTAATTGATAACAAAGAATTATATCATTGTGGAGCATCAC
>ERZ791852.155-NODE-155-length-56615-cov-21.206860_pt1 | contig 56615 bp, 54 predicted proteins | sample MGYA00510287_ERZ791852 | MGnify/ENA primary metagenome ERZ791852 (study PRJEB30046, sample SAMN00715257) | human gut metagenome | study: EMG produced TPA metagenomics assembly of the A metagenome-wide association study of gut microbiota in type 2... | reverse complement strand
GAAAACAAAGAAATGTATTATAAATTATTTATAAATAATGGAAGTAATTACCCAACATATTGGATGTCATCTCGTTGCGTCAGTGCTGGCTCCGATGCTGCTGGCTTCTATGTTCGCTGTGTGGATTCAGGCAATGTCAATGCCAACAACTTGTACTATTCTAGCGCTAGCGAGGCCTCTCTCGCCTTTGCTTTCCGCCCATGTATAACTCTAAACTCTAATGTCCAAGTAACATCAGGAAATGGAACTGAAAGTACTCCATTTGAAATAAAATAAAAATAGGAAAATTTTATTATAGGTATAGTAAAGATGCGCTTACAAAGTATATAAAATTTTCAACCAAAATTGATGATTTATTAAAATACACAAACAATAATTTTTTGAACTGTAAATAGTAACAAAGAAGATATATAAAAATATATAGAAAAAACTGGGACAAAATTGGATATACCAAGCGTCTCAGTTTTTATTTAATCTAATTTATATGAATTACCATCAATATCAAAGCATATTGGACAAGTAGTATCGACTGGCCCATCATTTTCTGCGTCAATTGTTGAAATATTTACGATATTTTTAATATTTTTGTAATCTTTCTTTTCTATACCATCAGATGACACCAAAACACGACTTACAGTTCCATCTTCATGAACAAATACAAACCAATCAACTCCACCTTGATTATAGTAAACACGTTTGCAGAAAACAACATCATCATATAATTTATTTATTTCGCCATATTTTTTTGCTAACTCATTATATAAAATTAGGTAAGCCTCTCCATTATTTTTGATATATGTGTATGCCGAATCACCAGAATCTCTTAACCAATTTCCATTTGTAGAATTTCTAGTTTTTATTAAATTATTCATAAAATTTGAATATCTTTTTTCTGTAGTTGTTTCTTCTTTGTCAGTTTTTAAAGTTTGATTTGATTCAACATTATTCTCTATTTTTTCAGCCTCTGTATTTGAAACTGTTGTATTACTTGTAGAGCCAGATAATACATTTTTTGTTGAATCTGTAGTTGGATTTTCTACAGTATTTGTAGTATTTTTAGAATTAGTAAAATAAAAATACATAAGTATCATTCCAATAATAAGTATAAAAATAATAAATGATAAAATTACTGTTGATAACTTTAATTTTATAGGTTCTTTATCAGTCATTTTTTCACCCCCCTTTTTCTTTTGTAATTTATAATTACAGAATATCATAAAAAAATAAAAAAAACAATAAATTTCTTATTTATTATTTTTTTTATATGGTTTAGAGATATTTGTAATTCCCAATAAATAGTCACAAGATGTGTTATAAAAATCAGCTAGTTTTATTAAATTATAAATATCTATAGTTATTTCACCGGTTTCATATCTTGAATATGTTTGTTGCGTACAGCCTAGTATTTTTGCAACTTCAGTTTGAGTTAAATCTCGATCTTCTCTTAAATCTCTAATTCTTAGTTTCATACTTTTAATATCACCAAAAAAATTATAATTTATTCTTAAAACGAGTAAGATGTTTTACGCTTTTTACGTGTAAAAGAAATAAAATATATGCAAATTGGATATAATTTTAAATATAGTAAATGAAGGGAGAATACATATGAAAAAAATTTTGAAAAATAAAAAAGGTATAACATTAGTGGCACTCGTAGTAACTATTATTATTTTAATTATTTTGGCAGGGATTTCAATATCAACTTTAACAAATACTGGGATATTTGAAAAAGCAAAAGATGCAAAACAAAAATCAGAAAATGCACAAAAAGAAGAGGATAAACTAATTTCTGAATATGAAAAAGAAATTGTAAGACAAGATGCAGAAGGTATATGGGATGGAAATGTAAATAAACCGGATTTAATGTCAGGAATGATGGCAATAAAATTTACAGAACCAACAGATAGTACAGAAGGAAAAGATGAAAAAGTAAGTGATAGCAGTAAAAATGATTGGTATAATTACAGTGAAAAGAAATGGGCAAATGCTCAAACAGAAGATGGAAGTATGTGGGTATGGATACCAAGGTATGCATACAAAATAAATAAAAGTAATCAAACTTTTGATGTAGTATTTTTAGTAGGAACAACAGACAATTACTATGATAAAGATGGAAAATTGCAAACAGCAAAAAGGCAAACATCAGAAACAGATATCCCAGATGCAACAAAAGATTATGTAGTACATCCAGCATTTACAAACGAAAGTAATATTGGCTATGTCAATGGAGGATGGAAAAAAGAATTAACAGGTATTTGGGTATCAAAATTTGAAGCAGGGTATTTTGATAAAAATTTAGTTGATGCAGATAAAGAAAAATATTCAAGTTCAGTAAATTATTCGCAAACATATGGATATACTACTGCAGGAAAAAATGAAGATGCAAGAAATTATCTTGATGGAGTTTATGGATCAAAAACAACAGCAATAAAATATCCAACATTTCAGGGTGGTAAATATTCAATGAATTATATTAATCATAATGATGCTTTTAATATATCAAAGGCAATTGCAGGAGATTCTAATAATGTATATGGATTAAAAAGTAATTCAACAGATAGCCATTTAATGAAAAACAGTGAATGGGGAGCAGTAGCATATCTGGGACAAAGCAAATATGGATTGTATAATAAAAATATTAGAATAAACAATGTAAATATGGGAGATGATAGTAATTTTGTATATGCAATGACAGGATATGCAGCAAAAGAGGAAGATGCTGAAAATACAACAAATGCAAATGCAATTGCTTGGAATCAATCTGGAGGAGAATTGGCAAGTACAACTGGAACAATATATGGAATATATGATATGTCTGGTGGTGCATGGGAAAGAACAGCGGCAATTGTTAATAACGGTAATGATAACCTTAATAAGTATGGAAAAGCAATAATGAATGCTTTAAACAATGGAAAAAGTTCTGAATATGTAACAGTATATCTAAATGGAGAAACATCAGGACAATCTATAGATGATGCAAATAAATCTAATTATACTGCAAATACAAAAATATATGGAGACGCAATACATGAAACTTCAACAGCAGGTTTAGGCCAAACATCATGGCATGATGACTTCTCTTCCTTCGCTGGCTTGTACGATCCGTTCTTCGATCGCGGAGGCGCTTGTTGGTATACCAGCGGAGCCGGTTTATTCTCTTTCTATTGTAATGCAGGTTATAGCGCTTACGATAGTGGGTTACATTCAGTGCTGGTCGCTCAGTAGAACTTCGATACACAAAGAAGCATCAAGTTTCCTATTCCGGATTGGGTTTCGTACCACTTTATTCTTAAAAAATAAAAAAACACTTGTATATTCCCCAAATTTGTGATATAAATACTAGTATAAAGAAATGCTACAGAAAGGCGGAATTTTTGTGGAAGAGAATTTAGAAAAAGAAACAAAAAAAGTACTAGTTGTAGACGACGAACAAGCAATAATCGACGTACTAGTATATAATTTACAAAAAGAAGGATATGAAACATTAGAAGCAACAGATGGTGTAACAGCAGTAAACATAGCATTAGAGCAAAAACCAGACTTAATGTTATTAGATATAATGTTACCAAAAATGGACGGACTAACAGTATGTAAAAGAGTAAAAAATTACTTAAATATACCAATATTAATGCTAACAGCCAAAGATGCAGAAATAGACAAAATAGTAGGGCTAGAATTAGGAGCAGACGACTACATAACAAAACCATTCAGTGTAAGAGAACTAATGGCAAGAGTAAAAGCAAATTTAAGAAAAAATGAAATATCAACAGTAATAAAAGAAACAGAACAAGAAATGCCAAAAATGGAAGAAATAACAGATAGCATAATAAGAGTAAATGACCTAGAACTAGACCTAGATAGATTCGAGGTAAAAGTTAGAGGAAAAATAATTGACCTAACACTAAGAGAATTTGAAGTATTAAAATTCTTAGCAGCCCAACCAGGACAAGTAATAACAAGAGAGACACTATTAGAAAAAGTATGGGGATACGAATATTACGGAGATATAAGAACTGTAGATGTTACAGTAAGAAGAATAAGAGAAAAAATAGAAAAAGACACTTCAAGTCCAAAAATCCTAATAACAAAAAGAGGCGTTGGATATTATATAGCAACAAAATAAAAGAAATAGAAAGAATAAAAAAGGCAAAAATAGCCAAAATATTCTTTCTATTTTTTATATTCTAGGAAAGTTATCATATTATGATAACTTTCTGTAGAAGATAAATATGGCAGAAATTAGATTTTGTAGCAGTTTGCACTGCGTACAAAATCTTAATTCTGGTTTTTTGTTGAAATTTGTTCAAAAATATGATTAAATAAAAGTGAAAAAATACAAATAAAAAAGGAAAAAAGATAAAAGATGAAAAGAAAAAATACAAGAAAAATAATGGTAGGAAATGTACAAATAGGAGGACAAAATAAAGTAGTAATACAATCAATGTGCAACACAAAAACAAAAGATGTAACATCAACAGTAAAACAAATATTAGAGTTGGAAAAAGCAGGATGTGAAATAATAAGAGTGGCATGTTTAGACATAGAAGATGCAAAAGCAATAAAACAAATAAAAGAACAAATACACATACCAATAGTTGCAGATATCCATTTTGACTATAGAATAGCACTAGAAGCAATTGAAGCAGGAGTAGACAAAGTACGAATTAATCCAGGGAATATAGGCTCAGAAGAAAGAGTAAAAATGGTTGTAGACAAATGCAAAGAAAAAAACATACCAATTAGAATAGGAGTAAATGCAGGCTCATTAGAAAAAGACTTGCTAGAAAAATATGATGGTAAACCCACTGCACAAGCAATGGTAGAAAGTGCTAGAAGACACGTAGAAATACTAGAAAAACTAGACTTCTATGATTATGCAATATCATTAAAAGCATCAAACTTAGACTTATGTATATCTGCATACGAAGAGGCCTCAAAAACATTTGAATGTCCATTACACTTAGGAATCACAGAGGCTGGAACAGAATTTAGTGGAACAATAAAATCAAGCATAGGACTTGGAATTTTACTAAGAGAAGGAATAGGAGATACACTTAGAGTATCGCTTTCAGACGACCCAATAAAAGAAATAAAAGTTGCCAAAGAAATTTTAAAAGACTGCAATTTATATAAAAATTCACCAACATTAGTGGCTTGCCCGACATGTGGAAGAACACAAATAGATTTAATCCCAATAGCAAAAGAAGTAGAAGAATTTTTACAAACAATAGAAGCCAACATAACAGTAGCAGTTATGGGATGTGCTGTAAATGGACCAGGAGAAGCCAGAAATGCAGATATAGGGATAGCCGGTGGTATAAAAGAAGGATTGCTATTCAAAAAAGGAAAAATAATTAGAAAAATACCACAAGATAAAATCGTAGAAGAATTGAAAAAAGAAATATTAGAAATGATAAAAAATAAATAAAAGGATTTACTTAAAAACAAAGCTAAAAAATTAAAGAAATTTCAGTTAAAAAAGAGAGGCGTTATAATGAAAATATTAATTGGAAAAACAGCCGGATTCTGTTATGGAGTAAAAAGAGCAGTAGAAGGAGCAGAAAACGAAATAAAAAATTCTAAAACACCAGTATATTGCTTAGGAGAAATAGTACATAACAAACAAGTTGTAGAAGACCTAAAAAATAAAGGAATTACATTTGTAGAAGATATAAATAGTGCAAAAGGAACAACAATAATAAGAGCACATGGAGTTCCAAAAGAAATTTATGAAAAAGCACAACAAAAAAATATAGAATTAAAAGACTATACATGTCCAAATGTTTTAAAAATACACAAAATAGCAGAAGAATATGCTAAAAAAGGATATTTTATAATTTTATGTGGTAGCAAAAAACATCCAGAAAACTTAGGAACAATAAGCCATTGCTCAAAAAATTCATACATAATAGAAAAAGAAGACGATGCACTAAAAGCATTAGAAAGACTTGAAAAAACAGAAATAAAGAAACTTTTAGTAATCTCGCAAACAACATATAGTTTAGAAAAATTTTATATTATAAGAGAAATAATTGAAAATGAACTTCCTAGAAACATAGAATTAGTTATAAAAAATACAATATGTGCAACAACAGAACAAAGACAAATTGAAACAAAAGAATTATCAAAAAAAGTAGATATGATGATAATAATAGGTGGAAAAAATAGTTCAAATACAAAAAAATTGTATGAAGTAGCACAAGAAAATTGTAAAAAAGCAGTATGTATAGAAGACTACAAAGAATTAGAAAAATTTCAAAATGAAATAAAAAAAGAAGAAAAAATAGGCATAATGGCAGGAGCATCAACACCACAAAAAAGCATAGAAGAAGTAGAAAAATATTTAAAGGGATTATAAAAGATAAACCGCAAAGTTCTAAAAATGTCGAATTTTGCGGTCAATTTTTTAAGAAAAAAACAAAATAATATTGACACAGATAAAATAAGATACTATAATCTAATTAAATTTTTTAAATCGTAATACATTTTAATTCAAAAATATTAGTTCTAATTCAAAATCCAATTTATTTAGCTAAAAAGGAGGTGGAAAAAAGTAAATGAACCGAAAATTTATATCAAATAGTAATTATGTATTCAGAAAAATACTAAATTCTGAAGAAAGTTTAAGCATCCTAAAAAACTTTATAGAAGCAATATTAAATATAAAAATAGAAGAAATAGAATTAAATCCATACTTAATAAAAAAAGAAAAATACTTGCCAAGTGAAGAAAAATTTGGGATAGCAGACGTAAGAATAAAGACAAATGAAAACGAAGAAATGAACGTAGGAATTCAATTTATAGATGGAATATATATACAAACAAAAATGCTTTTATACTATTCACAAATACATCTAAATCAACAAGAATATGATGGCAATAGAGAATTTGCTAAAACAATAACAATAAATTTATTGGACTTTAATTATTTTGCATCAAAGGAATGTGAAAAAACAATAAGAATAAAAACAAACCAAGGAGACATCCAGTTAGAAGAAATAGAAATGAAAGCAATAGAATTACCAAAATTTAGATGTTATGATAGAGAAAACATGACAGAAAGAGAACAATGGCTTCAATACCTAAAAGGATGTGATGAAAAAACACTAAAAAAAATAAAACAGCAAAATGAATTTATAAGAGCATTAGATGAAAAAGCAGAAGATTATTGGATAAAAGAAAAAATGGAATAAAAAGAGGGATAAAATCCCTCTTAAAATTACATTAAATATTAATTTATATTATAGTTGCTTTAATGTTACTTTTACAACAGTACCTGCATCAACACTAGAACCTTTAGGTGGGTCTTGTGAAACAACAGTTCCTGTGCCTTCAACACTAATATTAAGGTTAGCATTTTTTAATTCGCTAGTTGCTTGATATTTACTCTTTCCAGTTAAATCAGGAACAGTAGTAGAGGTTCTTGTATCTTGGTCATATAACATAATGGTAGAACTTTTTTGTAAAGAAATTCCAGGCTTTGGAACTTGATCTTTAACTAAAGTATTATTTTTATCATTAGAAGTAGATATTTTCACTTCAAAACCAGCATTTTTAAGAACTTTTTCAGCCTCAGCAATTGTTTTATTTCTAACCTCAGGTACAGTAATTAAATCTGCATCGTCAGAAGAATCCGCATTAGAAGGTATACCTAATAAAGGTAAAATTTCAGTTAACATTTGTGAAACTACAGGTCCAGCTAAAGTACCACCTTGGTGATTGCTTTTTGGAGGTTTATACAAATTAAGTAGTAAAACAACCTGAGTATCTTCAACAGGTGAAATTGCAACATATGTAGCAACATAACCATCTATATCTTCTCTGCCGGCTCTTGGTTCAGAAGTACCAGTTTTTCCACCAACAGTATAACCAGTAACTGCCCCTCTTTTACCAGTACCTTCCTCAACAACAGATTGCATCATTGATTTTACTTTTGAAGCAGTTTCAGTAGAAATAACTTGTCTAACTTCTTCAGTATCAATATTTGTAACAGCACCTGTATCAGTATTAGTAATAGATTTTACAATTCTAGGCTTCATTAGGACACCATTATTAGCAATAGCAGAAATTGCCGTAATCATTTGTAAAGGTGTAATACTAAAACGTTGCCCAAAAGAATAAGTTGCCCTTTCAACAGGTATTACAGTAGATTCTTCTTTAAAGATTGAATTTGCTTCACCAGGTAGGTCAATACCTGTTTTATCAAATAACCCAAAAGATTTATAATATTTATATAATGTTGCAGTACCAATTCTTGAACCTAATTGGATAAGAGCAGGGTTACATGAATTTTCCAATGCTTTTCTTAAAGATTGTGAACCATGTGAACCATCAGTTTTCCAACAACTTATTTTTACGCCATCTACTGTTTCTGAGCCAGAACAATGGAAATCTCCAGCAACATCTGTACCAGTAATATTTTCTTCCAAAGCAGTAGAAGCAGTAATCAATTTAAAAACAGAACCAGGTTCATATAATTCGGAAACAGCCTTATTAGACCACATTTTGTAAATAGCATTAGTTTTTTCCTCCGAATTTAACGAATCATATGTTTTTGCAAGATATGAATTTGGTGTAAAAGGACTATTTAAATCGTAATTTGGATAATTTGCCATTGCTAAAATATCACCAGTTTTAGGGTTCATAACAATACAACTTCCACCATTTTCAACATTGTTATTATCAACTGCTTGTTGTAAATATTTCTCAACTATTTTTTGAATATTCAAATCAATAGTAAGAGTTAAATCACTACCATCTTCTGCAGCAATATATGTTTCTTCTGTATTTGGAATCTCCTCTTGACTTGCACTTTTTGAACTTACAATTTTACCAGGTGTTCCAGACAAAACATCCTCCCACTTGTTCTCTATACCAGATAAACCTTGATTATCACTACCACAAGAACCAAGAACTTGAGAAAGAACAGTTCCATTTGGATAATATCTCTTTGTATCTTCATCTATATTAATGCCATTAGTAACTTTGTTATCTTCCATCCATTTTTTTAACTGGTCAACTTTATCCTGTTCAACTTTTTTTGCGATGGTTTCCACCTTTGAATTGCTTGTGACTTTTTTCAAAGTTTCATCATAATCAAGTTGGAAAATGTCTGAAAAAGCCTTAGCAACTTTCTCTTTTAAAGCCTGAGTATTATCACTATTTTTTGAATCTTTAATTTTTTCAGGATTAATTGTTATTGTGTCAACAGAAGCACTTGTTGCAAGAGTTTGACCAGTAGAATCATATATGGCACCTCTTTTAGGACTTATTATTTGATTTATAGATTGCTGATTATATGCCATTTCTTTTAAATAAGTACCTTGTACAAATTGCAAAAATCCAATTCTTCCTATCAATATTGCTATAATTAAAATAATTACTATAAATATTGTTTTGATTTTTTTGGTATATATAAAGTTTTGAGATTTGAACTCCGTATTTATTTTTGTAACTTTTTTATCTATATTTTTTGTTTTTTTCGGTTTATTTTTTTTCTCCAATATTTTCACCACTCTTTTGTTTAAAATTATAACATTATTTTATATTAAACATGTCTAAAAATCAATAAAAATTTAAAAAGAAAGGAAAAAATTATGATATCAAATGTAAAAACAATATCTTTAATTGGAATAGAAGGTAATTTAGTAGAAGTACAAACAGACATAACAGGAGGCTTACCATCATTTGATATAGTTGGGTTGCCAGACACAAGTGTACGAGAATCAAAAGAAAGAATAAAATCTGCAATAAAAAATTCCAACATAGAATTACCAAGTAGAAGAATTATAATAAATTTAGCACCTGCAAGTACAAAAAAAGAAGGAACAAGTTATGACTTGCCAATGGCTATAGGAATATTGCTTGCACAAAATGAAATAATTAACAATAAATTAGAAAGCACTATATTTATAGGTGAACTCTCATTAGATGGAAAAATAAATAGAATAAATGGAGTATTACCTATGTGTATAGAAGCAATGAATTTAGGAATAAGAAGAGTAATATTGCCAAAAGCAAACGAAAGGGAAGCAGCAGTATTACAGGGATTAGAGATAATAGGAGTACGAAATTTACAAGAAGTAATAGATTATCTAAATGGAGATAAAAAAATAGAAAAAGTTCAAGTTGATATTCTAAAAATATTTAGTAAAAAGAAAAAAGAACAATTAGATTTTGCAGATGTAAAAGGTCAAGAAAATGTAAAAAGAGCCTTAGAAATAGCAGCGGCAGGTCGGACACAACTGTGTTCTTATTGGTTCACCTGGATGTGGCAAGACAATGATTTCAGAAAGAATACCAAGCATTTTACCAGATTTAACATTTGAAGAAGCATTAGAGGTAACAAAAATACACAGTATTTCTGGAATTTTGGATAATGATGTTGGAATAGTAACAACAAGGCCATTTAGAAGTCCACATCATACAATATCGCCAACATCAATGATAGGAGGAGGAAGAAATCCAATACCTGGTGAAATAAGTTTAGCACACAATGGAGTTCTATTTTTAGACGAGTTACCAGAATTTAATAGGGCAACATTAGAAGTATTAAGAGGGCCGCTAGAAGACAAAAAAGTATCAATATCAAGATTATATTCAAAGGTAGAATATCCAGCAAACTTCATGCTTGTGGCGAGTATGAATCCATGTCCATGTGGATATTATGGAAGTGAAGAAAAAAACTGCAATTGCACAGAAACGTTAATTCAAAAATATCTAAATAGAATTAGTGGACCATTGCTAGACAGAATAGACTTACATGTTGAAGTAAAACCAGTAAAATATCAAAAATTGAACTCTAATATAAAACCAGAAAAATCTGCAAAAATAAAACAGAGAGTAAATAATGCTAGAAGAATTCAATACTTAAGATATAAAAATACAGGAATATATTCAAATGCAGAACTTACACCACAAATGCTCGAAAAATATTGCCAAATTGATGAGCAGTCAAAGAAAATATTAGAACAGGCTTTTAATAAATTAGGACTGAGTGCAAGGGCATATTCTAAAATTTTAAAGGTTGCGAGAACAATTGCAGATTTAGAGGAAAAAGAAAATATTGAAAAACAACATATTTTAGAGGCTATTCAATATAGAAATTTAGATAGAAAATATGGAGATAAATTTTAAGCATACAACTACCAATGGAAAAACAACACACAATATTTTTAGGAACTATGAATGTAAAGGTTTAAAAAAGTATAAAAAAATATAAGCAGATGGAGATGAAGTTATATGGAAATAGATATTGAGAACCCAAGATATCCAGAGCAATTAAAAAATATAAAAAATCCACCGAAAAAAATATATGCAAAAGGAAACATAGAATTATTAAAAACAAAACGGAATATCAATAATTGGTTCAAGAACACCATCAAAATATGGCAAAAAAATGACAAAAAAATTTGCAACTGAACTTAGCCAATATGGATTAACAATTATAAGCGGAATGGCAGAAGGAATAGATGGAATAGCGCATAGTGCAACCTTAGAAGCACATGGAAAAACAATAGCAGTTTTACCATGTGGATTCAAAAATATATTTCCAGAAAATAATATAAAATTATATGAGCAAATATTGGAAAATGATGGACTTGTTATAAGCGAATATGAAGAAAATAAAAAAGCAGAATACAATTATTTTTTAGAAAGAAACAGAATTGTAGCAGGACTATCAATAGGAACATTGGTGGTGGAAGGGGGATATAGAAGTGGAACAAGTGTAACGGCACGACTTGCTAAAGAACAAGAAAGAAATGTATTTTGCATTCCGTCAAGTTTAGAAAACTCAAAAGGTATAACGCCTAATAAATTAATACAGGAGGGAGCGTTTTTGGTAACAAATGTAGAGGATATTATAAAAAATTATCCTGAATTGGATTTAATAAAAGTGGAAGTACAAAAAGAGAAAAATGTGGAACCAGAATTTAAGAAAATTTATGATATTTTAAGTTATGATGAACCAATACATATTAATGAAATCGCTAAAAAATTGAATTTGTCAATTAGTGAAATAAATGCAAAATTAATGATGCTTGAACTTGAAGAAAAAATTGTGTCGCTTCCGGGAAACAATTATAAAAAATGCTAAAAATATAAGGCGCAAAAATGGACCTAGGAGGAATGAAAAAATGAAATTACATATAAAAAAAGAGTTTGGTAATACAGGTGAAGATATTGCAACTGAGTATTTAGAAAAACAAGGATATATAATTTTAGAACGAAATTTTTATTGCAAACAGGGTGAAATTGATATAATTGCTAAAGATAAAAATGAAGTTGTTTTTGTGGAGGTGAAAAGTAGGAGTGATGTTGGATATGGTCTTCCATCAGAAGCGGTAACAAAACAAAAGATTAAACATTTGTGTAGAACTGCTAGATATTTTTTGTATAAAAATAAGATGTTTAATGAGTTTATTAGGTTTGATGTTGTGGAAATATTAATAAAAAGTGGAAAGTTTAATGTAAATCATATAAAACAGATAATATAGGTTACAATTTACAGTCTATAAAATTATTATGTAAAATATCAATAAAATCTTGAATATAAACAAAATTATTGGTATAATAACCAACAAGGTACGTTTTAATTCGACTTTCGAATAAAAGACACGAACCACAAAAATAAAAAAAGAAAGGACACCAAATGGAAAATATATTAGAAGAAACAAGATTTATAATGAAAAAATACAACATAAGAGCAAACAAAAATCTTGGGCAAAACTTTTTAATAAATGAAGAAGTAGTAAAAAACATAGTAGGATGTAGTAACATAGAAAAAGAAGACCTAGTAATAGAAATAGGACCAGGGCTAGGAACACTAACAAAATACTTACTAGAAAAAGCAGGAAAAGTAATATGTATAGAACTAGACACAAAAATGTTACAAATACTAGAAGACAGATTCTCATTATACAATAATTTTGAATTAATAAACAATGATGTACTAAAAGTAGATTTAAAAAATATAATAGAAAAAGAAAAAACAGAAGGCAAAATAAAAAATGTAAAAATAGTAGCAAATTTACCATATTACATAACAACACCAATAATAATGAAACTATTAGAAGAAGAATTAGAACTAGAAAGCATAACAGTAATGATACAAAAAGAAGTAGCAGACAGACTAATAGCAACACCTGGAGAAAAAAATACAGGAGCAATAACATATTCTGTATATTATTATGCAGATTCAGAGGCAATAATGGAAGTTCCAAACAGTTCATTTATACCTGAACCAGAAGTAACATCAAAAGTAATAAAATTAAATATAAGAAAAGAACCTGCTGTTAAACCAAAAGACAAAGAAAAAATGTTCAAAATAATAAAATACGCGTTTATGCAAAAAAGAAAAACATTACTAAATTCACTAACAAATAACGATGTATTCAAAAACAAAACACAAGGAACAGAAATTTTAAACTCTTTGGGAATAAAGGAAAACGTAAGACCAGAAGAATTGACATTAGAACAATTTGAAAAAATATCAAATATTTTATAAAAATACTTAAAAATAAAAATCAAATATGTTATAATAAAAATGAAGTGAAAAATATGTAAGGAGGTTAGGATGAATCAAATATTAGTAACAGAAAAATTATATATAACGCCAGAATTAAAAAGAAAAAAGAAAATATATAAATTTTATTTCATATTATCAGTATTTATAGTATTAATTCTAACATCATTTTACATATATGCCGAATATGACAGAAACAAAAGTGCAGAAGTATCACAGCAATTATTAGACGACATGAATAAAACACTAGAGGGAACAACAGAAGATACAACAATAGCACAAGATGATGTTTTATTAGTAGTACTTAATGGAACAAAAGAAGAAACACAACAAGAAGAGCAACAAAATCAACAAGAACAACAATCAAGTGTAACAACTGCAAACAACAAAGCAGAATGGAAAACATCTGCAGCAGGATACAAATATAAAATTATAGCAACTGTAGAAGTACCAAAGATAAGTTTAAAATACACGGTTGTTCAAGGGCAATCAGGAAGCATAGAAGAAACAGAATCACTATTAAAAAGTTCACCTGTAAAATACCATGGATATGACCCAAACGAAGTTGGGAATTTCTGTATAGTAGGACATAATTACAGGAACTCAAAATTCTTTAGCAAAGTTCCTAACTTAACAGTAGGAGATACAGTAAAATTGACAGACTTAACAGGTAGAACAATAAATTATGAAGTATATGATAAACATACAGTAGACCCAAGTGACACAAGGGACACAACACAATTGACTGGAGGAAGAAAAGAATTAACATTAATTACATGTACAGATGATAGTAAATTAAGAGTAATTGTAAGATGTAAAGAAGTAAAATAAAGATAAAAATGTAGTCACAAATAGATATTCCCTTTCATATAATAAAATAAAATTATTATATGAGGGGGATTTTTCTTGGCAAAAATATTAGTTTTTAATAATGATACAGATAGAATGGAAACATATTATAGAGGCGAAGCAGAGCCTATGCCATATAATACGAATGGAACATTGAAAGTTAGAGAATTTAGAGGATCTAGCAAATCAAACATATTATGGACAACAAAAAGGACAATGCAAAGTTGGAATAGCCAAAGATATATTTTTGGGGCACCAATACCAGTAGGATTTGCATTTAAGAGGCCATATGAAGGTGGACATGGAAACCAAAGCCAACATTATGCAGGAGTTGCATTTGATGTTGGCCAAACTTTAAGTCCAACACAAAGAACAAGGCTATGGAGTTCTGCTAAAAATTCAGGAGTATGGTATTATGTGGAACCAATAAGTTTGACACCAACATGGGTACATTTTGATAAAAGATTTGGAACACCTGCATGTTCAACAGGAGGGTTTCCACAATTAAAAAGAGGAAGTTTAAGCAATTATGTTTGTATTGCACAAGATGATTTAAATACCTTAGGATTTAGAACAAATGGACTTGATGGAATATTTGGAGCAGCGACACAAACTGCTGTAATTAATTATCAAAAGTCAAAAGGGTTAACAGCAGATGGAATTGTTGGATGTAATACTTGGCGTTCTTTACAAGAAGCGGTTGTTGGCACAGGGCCTACAAGTACAACAATAAACTGATAATATAGAATTTTGGTATTTTTATTTGATTACAAAATCAAAAAAAGCATGATTATTCAAAAATGAATAATCACGCTTTTTTATATATTAGGAAAGTTATAAAACGTTCCTAATATAAAATTACATTATTCTGCATCCATATCTGTTTCTGCAATTGTTTTTGCTACATTATAGATTAATTTTTGTTTCTCTGGAGAAACGCTTTTAATTAAATCTGTAAATTCTTTATCTAAGTAATTTTCTGAACTGCTAGAAGCTCCGTTTAATAGGTAACCTTCTGAAACATCTAATAAATCACATAATTGATTTAATCTTTTTAAGTTAATATGTGAATTACCTCTTTCAACTCTACTTAGGAAAGCAACAGAAATATCAATTTTATCTGCTAAATCTTCTTGTGTCATATTTTTTGCAAGTCTTGCTTGTTTTATTCTAGAACCGATTACACTGTAATCAATAGCCATTTTTTTCACCTTCTTTCATTTCGCTAGTTCATATTATCGAAATTTATAACAATAATATATCATTTAACTTATAAGTTTGGAAGTAACAGGAAACGAAAAATAAACTAATAAATTAAATAAGAGGCAAATAAACTGAAAAATAGACAAAAATACTATAAACATAATCAAAAAATAAAGAAATTACAAGTAAATAAGAATAAAACAGAGATAAAATAAGCAAAATATGGAAAAATCAACATTAAAAACTAGAAAAAACAGAAAAAAAAGTCAAACAAGGTATACATAATTTGAAAATGGAAAGAATATATAGTATAATAAAAAATGTTCGCGTCAAAAAAGGAGAGTGGAGTATATTAGTATAAAAAAATTAAAATTTTATACCAAAGAAACAATAAAATTTTTCAACATAGCATTAATAGCAATTGGTTTTATAATCGCGATAATATTAATAAAATACAAACCAATGTATGAAGTTAAAATAGAAGGAACAACTATAGGATATGTAGAAAATAAAAAATCATTAAACAAAAAAATACAGGAAAATGTGGAAAACTATAGTAAAGAAAATATTGAAAGTGCAGAATTAACTGCAACACCAGAATACGAATTAAAATTAGTGAACAAGTCACAAGATGAAAATGAAGACGAAGTAATAATAGCATTACAAAATGAATTAGAAATAACTTACAAATATTATGAAATAGCGTCAAATAATGAAGTGATTGAAAATGTTAAAGATGAAGAAACTGCAGAAAAATTAGTAAATGAAATAAAAGAATTATCAAATAATGAAGTAGAATTAACAATAAATGAAAAAACAACAAAAGCACTAGAAAAAATTCAAATTGATGATTTAGAGGTTGCAAAAGAAAATACAGTAGAAAAATTAAATATTGATACAACAGAATCAATAGCAGACATAAATGGAATAAAAGTAGCAACGTTGCCAGTAACAGGAACAATATCATCAAGATATGGAGTTAGTAGCAAAATAAGAGTATCAACACATACAGGACTTGATATTGCGGCAACTACAGGAACTCCAATAAAAGTTGTAGCAGATGGAACGATTACATTAGCGGCATATAGCGGTTCTTATGGATACCTTGTAAAAGTAGACCATGGAAATGGGGTAAAAACTTGGTATGGACATACGAGTAAAATGCTTGTAAAAGAGGGACAAAAAGTAAAAGCAGGTGATACAATTGCATTAGTTGGAAGTACAGGGAATTCGACAGGTCCACATTTACATTTTGAGGTAAGGATTAATGGAGAGCATGTAAATCCACAAAAATATTTATATAATTAAAAGTTTTGATAGAAAAGTCAAAAAATGTCGAAAATTGCGATGAAAAGTACAACAAAATGTACAAAAAAACATTGCAATTCTCGACATTTTATGATATTATAAATTCACTTTCAAATTAGAAAGTTTTAAAATTCGATAAAAAATTTAAATTCAAAAATCAAAAAGTCCAAATCCGGACAAAAACATCATTCAAAAATCAATTCAAAAATCCAGTTCATGGATAAATTTAAATTTTGAAAAAAAACAGGAGGTGATAGAAAATTTTTCAAGAAATATATTTACCTCAAAATAAATATTGACAAAATTTAAAATACAGATTATAATAAAGGAGAAGATGCCATATGGTAATATTTACATACAAAGACTATATAAAACAAAAAGAATATGATAAAGCACTTTTTGGATTATGGAACACTATCCAAAAAAATAAGAATCAAGAAGTATATAAAAGCAATTTATGTGTAAGTGTAATGGAAGATAAAGAAGAATACAAATAAAATATTAAAAAAATTAGATGAAGGAGATGATAGTATGCTAGCAGTAATTGAAATGATAAGAGAGGAAAACCAAAGGTACATTAATATTGGAAGAAAAGAGGGAAGAAAAGAGGGCAGAAAAGAAGGAAAAGTACAACAAATTCAGGAAATAGTACAAAAAATGTTAAATAAAAAAATGACAGAAGACATAATTCAAGAAGTAACAGGATTAAAAAAAGAAGAAATAGACAAAATAAAACAAGAGACGCTTTAATTTTAAAAAATCAGTTGACAAATTCTTCTAATAATATATAATAAAATAGGATAAAATAATACCAAGGAGGAAGTCTTATGGCAGAAAATTTAGAAGAAGAAAAAATACAAAAGATGATAGACGAATTAGTTGCAAAAGCCAAAAAAGCATCAGAAGAATACTTAAAACTAGACCAAGAACAAGTAAATAACATTGTAAAAGCAATGTCAATGGCAGGACTAGAGCATCATATGGAACTAGCAAAAATGGCAGTAGAAGAAACAGGCAGAGGAATATATGAAGACAAAATAACAAAGAATATGTTTGCAACAGAATATATATACCACAGTATCAAAAATGAAAAAACTGTTGGAGTAATAAACGAAAATGACGAAGAAGGATATCTAGAAATAGCAGAACCAGTGGGAATAATTGCAGGGGTAACACCAGTAACAAACCCAACATCAACAACAATGTTCAAATCAATAATATCTGCAAAAACTAGAAATGTAATAATATTTGGATTCCATCCATCTGCACAAAAATGCAGTTCAGAAGCGGCAAGAATTTTAAGAGATGCAGCAGTTAAAGCAGGAGCACCAGAAAATTGTATATTATGGATAGAAGAACCATCAATTACAGCAACAAGATTATTAATGAACCACCCAGATGTAAACTTAATATTAGCAACAGGAGGAACAGGAATGGTACGTTCTGCATATTCATGTGGAAAACCGGCACTAGGAGTAGGACCAGGAAATGTACCATGTTATATAGACAAAACTGCAAAATTAAAAACATCAGTAAATGATTTAGTACTATCAAAATCATTTGATAATGGAATGATATGTGCATCAGAACAAGCAGTTTTAGTTGATAAAGACATATATAAAGAATTTGAAAAATTAATGAGAGAATCTGGAAGCTACTTTGTAAATCCAGAAGAAAAACAAAAATTACAAAATTCAATGTTTGAATATACAGAAGAATATGGATACAAATTAAAATCACACGTGCCAGGTCAATCTCCATATACAATTGCAAAAGAAGCGGGATTTGAAATACCAGAAGACACAAAAGTGATAGTTGTATATGAAGAAGGAATTGGTAGAGAATATCCATTTTCAAAAGAAAAATTAAGTCCAGTTTTAACATATTACATTGTTGAAAATGAAGAAGAAGGAATTGCAAAAGCAGAGAGGCTACTAGAATTTGGAGGACTTGGACATTCTGCAGCAATTCACAGTGAAAACCAAGACACGATTTTAAAATTTTCAGAAACTTTAAAAGCAGGAAGAATAATAGTAAACTCACCATCAACACATGGAGCAATAGGAGACATTTATAACACAAATATGCCATCACTTACATTAGGATGTGGCTCATTTGGAAAAAATTCAACAACAGCAAATGTGTCATCAGTAAACTTAATAAATATAAAAAGAGTTGCGAAAAGGAGAGTTAATATGCAATGGTTTAAAGTTCCAGAAAAAATATATTTTGAAGCAGGTTCAATAGCATACTTAGAAAAAATGCCAGATATAGAAAGAGCCTTTATAGTAACAGACCAAGGAATGGTCAAATTAGGATATGTAGATAAAATCTTATATCATTTAAGAAAAAGGCAGCAATATGTACATTCAGAAATATTTAGTGATGTAGAGCCAGACCCATCATTTGATACAATAAAAAAAGGTGTAGAACAAATGAATAGTTTTAAACCTGATGTGATAATTGCAATTGGTGGAGGAAGTCCAATGGACGCTGCAAAAGGAATGTGGCTATTTTATGAACATCCAGAGGCAGATATTGAAGGATTAAAATTAAAATTTATGGACATTAGAAAACGTACTTATAAATTTCCTAAATTAGGGGAAAAAGCAAAAATGGTAGCAATACCAACAACATCAGGAACAGGTTCAGAAGTAACATCATTTGCAGTAATTACAGATAAAGAAAAAGATAGAAAATATCCACTTGCAGATTATGAATTAACACCAGATGTTGCAATAGTAGACCCAGACCTAGTTATGAGTCTTCCAAAATCTGTAACAGCAGATACTGGAATGGATGTACTAACACATGCATTAGAAGCATATGTATCAAATATGGCATCAGACTATACAGATGGTTTAGCAGAAAAAGCAGTTGAATTAGTAATGAATTATTTGGAAAAAGCATATAATGATGGAAGTAATAAGTTAGCAAGAGAAAAAATGCATAATGCAAGTACAATTGCAGGAATGGCATTTACAAATGCATTTTTAGGAGTGAGCCACTCAATTGCACATAAAATAGGTGCAGAGTTCCATTTGCCACATGGTAGAATAAATGCAATATTATTACCATATGTTGTAAAATACAATGGAAGCAAACCATCAAAATTCGTGTCATTCCCTAAATATGAATACTATATTGCAGACGAAAAATATAGCAATTTAGCAAAAAAATTAGGGTTAAAAGCAGACACAGTAGAAGAGGGTGTAAATAGTTTAGTAGAGAAAATAAAGGGATTAAATGAAAGTTTAAATATTCCAAAATCTTTTAAAGAGGCAGGAATTGACGAAAAAGAATTTTTGGCAAAAATTGATATTCTTGCAGACAGAGCATTTGAAGATCAATGTACAACAGCAAACCCAAGAGTTCCATTAGTTTCAGAAATAAAACAAATACTATTAGATAGTTATTATGGGAAATAAGGTGATAAGGTGAAAATAACAGATAGAATAAAAAAATTTATGAATAGAAATAATCCAGAATTAATAGCAGGAAATGTAGCAGATGCATATTTAGAAAGAAAAGAAAATAAAGAAAAAGACCCAATGGACCATACTGCGGATGAGATAATGCAAATATTAAAGACACATCCAGATATAGAAAAAGCAATATTAGCGAATATATTAGAAAACGAAAAAATACCAGACAGAATATTTGAAAAGGTTGCAACAAGAATATCAAAAGATGAAGAAATACCAGACAGTGTAATACCAGAAGCGGTGGACAGGGCAGATGCAAGCATATCAATAGAATCTATTAATAATATATTAGAAAATGGGGAAGTAAATGCAAGAGACAGAATAGAGTTAATAAAGCAAGTAGATGATACAAAAAGTAAAAAAGAAGGAGTAAAAAGTGAATTAAAAAGATTATATAAGGAATGTTATATAAAAAGAGACTCAGAAGTTACAGAAAGAATACATGAAATAACGAAAATTCTAAGCAAAGAAGATATAGATAAAGATATACAAGGATGGATACAGACAGTAATTGCAAAAAAAATGGCAGAAAATTTTTATAGTGATACAAAACAAGGCACAATGATATATAGATTTACTTCAATAGTACCAATAGAAGATATGGTAGCAAATGATATTGCAACATCAGTAGAAAAAGAGTATAAAAAAATAGAAGAAGAAAGAAAACCTAAAAGGGGAAGATTTGATAAAGAAGAATTTAAAGAAAAAATTTATACTGAATTAGGAAAACAAATAGGAAGAAGATATGCTAGTACAAGAGCATTCATAGTTCCTCAATCAGAAAATATAAAAAATATGAGCCAAGAACAAAAAGAAAAATTTATAAAAACTATACAGATAGAAGCAAAAAAAACTTTAACAAAAAATGAAATAATTGATATAGATGAACAAATAAGAGGAGTATCTGATAATTCACAAATAAAAGAAAATGAAATAATAAAAACAATAAAAGAACTTCCTAAAGAAGATAAAAATTATAAATTGGATATGATTACAGAAATTTTACAAAATTCAAAAATGTATGAAACAATAAAACAATTACAAGAAAGTGGACTATTAGAAAAAATTGAAGATATGCCAACACAAAAAATAAAAGAAACTATAAACATAGTAAACAATGCAGTAAAAAACAGAAATAAATATAAGATTGCTACAAAAACACCAAAAACAAATGGCGCAAAATTTAGCGGAAATCCAACATCAATAGAATATGAAGAGAGATAAATATAATTTTATCTTTCTTTTTTTGTGTATGAAAAAACCAAAAATCTTTTTCACACAAAATTTACAAAAAAAATAACATTTGGGAATAATATAAAATTAAAATACCCATATAATAAATATGAAAAATATGGTGAAATAAAATTGAAAATTAAATAATAATCAATTAAAAAGCACCAAAGAAAGGTGGAAACCAAATGAAAAAAAACAAAGAATTACAGAAAATTGAAAATATAATGGAGATAGAAATACCAATAGATACAAAAAGCAAAGAATTTGAAAAAGTAATGTTTATATATAAAGTAGCGCTAAAAGAAATCAATACAAAACTAGAAATATTAAAAGACGAATTCAAACTCTTTTACGAATATGACTTAATAGACCACATAAACACAAGAATAAAATCACCAGAAAGTATAACAAAGAAAATGAAAGACAAAAGTTTACAATATACATACAAGGAAATGATTAAAAACATTAATGATATTGCAGGAATAAGAGCAATCTGCCCAATTCAAAAGGATATATACTCAATTAGAAATTTAATTACAAAAATACCAGGAGTAAAAGTACTGAAAGAAAAAGACTATGTGAAAAATCCGAAAAAGAGTGGATATTCAAGTTATCATATGATTTTGGAAATTCCAATTACATTGTCACAAAATTTGATATATGTAAAAGTTGAACTTCAAATAAGAACATTAGCAATGGACTTCTGGGCAAGTATTGAACACAAAATGAAATATAAACCAGATAAAGAAGTTACAAAATCAACATCGAAAGAACTTGTACAATGTGCTAAAATGGTAAATAAATTAGATAATAAAATGATGATTTTAAATACATAATTAACATAAAACTTGAAAATAAATATAAATTGTATTATAATATAGATAATTGAAGTGTATCAAGGATAGCTATAACCAAAGGAGGAAGACAGATGAAAAAAATTATTTTAGCTATACGTGGAGGCGGTGTAAAAGTACCGTCAATAGGTGTGATGAATGCTATGGAAGAAGAGCGGATAGAAATATCTGCATATTCTGGTACTAGCATAGGAGCTATAATTGCAACATTAGGTGCAATTGGAGCAACATCAGATGAAATACTGACACAGGTACAAAAATATGTAATTCAATATTCTGATGCCAGCCGATTAAAAGGAGGTAAAGGTAGCAAGATAATTGAGGAAACTGTTAACGCATACTGTGGCAATATGAAATTCAGAGATTTAAAGAAAGATCTTTATATTGTTGCAAACAAAGGCAGTCTATTGTTCCCAGAAACATTTTTGTTTAGTAATTGCAAGACTCCAGAAATCACATTAGGAGAAGCGTGCAGGGCAAGTTGTAGTTTTCCATTTGCATATGAACATTATCACATGCAAGTACGAGGAAAAACTTACAAATTTTGGGATGGTGGAATGGCCAGCAACCCGATAATTCCAATAAGAGGCTTTACAATTCTGTCAACATTCAAAAAAGAAAAAGAAAACAAACATTCAAGGTATGCCAAGGCTTGGATGAAAGCAGAAGAAAGTGCAAATTTTGTAATAAAGCCCAAAATTTGCCTCGGAACTTTTGGAACTCCAGAAGATATTGCAGACGCAGCCGAACTAGGCTATGTGGAAGCACGCAGAAAAATGGAGGAATTACTCCGTTTAATAAGATAAAACACAGGGTGGACAAAGGCAAAACTTTTTCCACCCCATGTTTTTGCAAAAATGTATTAGAAAGTAAAAGCATATAACAAAACAATAATTTTTAAAAAACAAAGAAGGATTTATGTAAAATAGGTCGAATATTATATATAAGTATGTTTATTTGAAAGAAAGAGAGGAAAAATGGCAAGATATAGTGAGGAGATATTAAATGAAGTAAGACAATCAAACGACATAGTAGATGTCATATCACAATATGTGCACTTAAAAAGAAGCGGAAGAAACTATTTTGGACTATGTCCATTCCACAACGAAAAATCACCTTCTTTTTCAGTCTCACCAGATAAACAAATATTCCACTGCTTTGGATGTGGAGTTGGAGGAAACGTAATAACATTTGTATCACAAATAGAAGGACTAAACTTTGTAGAAACAGTACAAATGCTAGCAGAAAGAGCAAACATACAACTACCAACACTACAAAACAATGGAGACACACAAAGAGAGATACTAAAAGACAAAGTATACAAAGTAAATGAATTCACAGCAGAATACTACCATCAAAATTTATATAAACCACAAGCCAAAATGGCACAAGAATATGTAAAAAAAAGACAACTAACAAATGAAACACTAAAATCATTTAGAATTGGATTCTCAGGCAAATTTGACGAACTATATCAAGAGTTAAAAAAACAAGGATTCCAAGAACAAGAAATATTAGAATCAGGTTTAGTCAATAAAAATGAAAGAGGTCAATACATAGACAGATACAGAAACAGATTAATGTTTCCAATATGTGATGCACGAGGAAGAGTAATAGCATTTGGAGGAAGGGTTTTAGATGACTCAAAACCAAAATACATAAACTCACCAGAAAATATAGTATATAGCAAAGGAAGACATTTATTTGGACTAAATGTAGCCAAAAAAGGAGACACTAAAAAAATATTAATAGTTGAAGGCTATATGGATGTAATCTCACTACATCAAAGAGGAATAACAAATGTCGTAGCATCACTTGGAACAGCCTTAACCGAACAACAAGGATGGTTGCTAAGAAAAAATTCAGAACAAATAATATTAAGTTTTGACTCTGACGAAGCAGGAATAAAAGCAAAATTAAGGTCAATAGAAATATTGCAAAATATGGGATGTGACCTAAGAGTATTGCAATTAGAAGGAGCCAAAGATCCAGACGAATACATATTAAAATATGGAAATATGCGTTTTCAAAATGCAGTAGACAAAGCATTTTCAGTAGTTGAATTTAAAGTAAAAATACTAAAAAAAGAGTTGAATTTAGACAATACTAACGACAAAATAAAATTCTTAAATGAAATTGCAAAATTGATTTCAAAAGTAGACAACACAATGGAAAGAGAAGTATATATTGAAAAAATTGCAAAAGAATATGATATTTCAAAAGAAGCGATTTATGCAGAAGTTAATAAACTAACATATAAAAATGTCAAAACAGAAAAAGTGTTAGAAAGACCAAAGCCAGTTGTAACACATAAAAAGGTAGAAACAAAGGAAGTATCAGAAGCAATAAGAAGAAGAGAAAATACAATAATTTCAATATTACTAACAGGAGATTTATCAATATATGAAATAATAAAACAAAATATAAAACCGGAAGATTTTCAAGATGAAATAAATCAAAAAATAGCCCAAAAGTTGTATGAAGAATTTGAAAAAGGAAATAGTAATATAAATGGAATAATAGACAATTTAGACCAAGACCAACAAAATCAAATTACAATGATAATGGCCGAGGACTATGAAATAGAAGACTTAGAAAAAGCCATAGACGATATAATTCAAGCATATAAAAGGGACAAGTTAAACAATAGAAAACTTGAAATATTAGAAAAATTAGAACAAACTTCGAATATCGAAGAAAAAAGGGAATTAGAAAAAGAGTTAAGTAATATAATAATTACGTTAGCCAGAATTAAGTAGGGGGTAAATTCATGTCTAATAAAAAAGAAGAAAATTTAGAAGAAGTAAAAAAAGTTGAAGAAGCAAAAGAAACAAAAGTAACAAAAGCAAAAACAAAAAAAGAACCAGAAAATAAAGAAAAAACAGACAAAGAAAAAATAAATAACATCATAAAAGAAGCAAAAGAAAATGGAAAAATGACATACAGTGATTTAGCAACAAAATTAAATGATGTAAATCCAGAAAAAATGGATGAAGTATTTGATGAATTCGAAAAAGGTGGAATAGACTTATTACCAGATGACTTTGACGAAGAACCAAACATCGAAGACTTAAAAGAAGTAGAGGAATTAAAACTAGATGAAATTACAGACACAAGCTATGAAGGAATAAGTGTAGATGACCCAGTAAGAATGTATTTAAGAGAAATAGGAAAAATACCGTTATTAACATTTGACGAAGAACTAGAACTTGCAAAAAGAATTTTAGAGGGAGACGAAGAAGCAAAACAAAAATTAGCCGAATCAAACCTAAGACTTGTTGTAAGTATTGCTAAAAAATATGTTGGTAGAGGAATGCTATTCCTAGACCTAATACAAGAAGGAAACATGGGACTTATAAAAGCAGTAGAAAAGTTTGATTATACAAAAGGATTTAAATTTAGTACTTATGCAACATGGTGGATAAGACAAGCAATAACAAGAGCGATTGCAGACCAAGCAAGAACAATAAGAATTCCAGTTCATATGGTAGAAACAATAAACAAATTAATAAGAACATCAAGAAACTTATTACAACAAATGGGTAGAGAACCAACCCCAGAAGAAATAGCAAAAGAAATGGAAATCCCAGTTGAAAAAGTAGTAGAAATTCAAAAAATTGCACAAGACCCAGTATCACTAGAAACACCAATTGGAGAAGAAGAAGATAGTCACTTAGGAGACTTTATACAAGACGAAGATAGCCCAGCACCACATGATGCAGCATCATATACACTTCTAAAAGAACAATTAGAAGAAGTAATGAACACATTAACACCAAGAGAAGCAAAAGTATTAAAATTAAGATTTGGACTAGAAGACGGAAAATCTAGAACACTTGAAGAAGTAGGAAAAGAATTTAACGTAACTCGTGAAAGAATAAGACAAATAGAAGCAAAAGCATTAAGAAAATTAAGACACCCTAGTAGAAGTAAAAAATTAAGAGACTATATGGGATAAAAATTGGCAATATAGACTCGCTTTTTGACAAAAATAAGTTGCCAAAAGGTGAGTCTTATTAGCAATTTTAGAAAGGATAAGATTAAATATGGAAAACATAAGAAGTTTTGTAGAATCAATAAAAGAAATACAAATGACTCAAATAATAGATATATTAATTGCAATATTAATATACATATTATTTAGATGTTTAAGTAGAAGTTTAGCATATTTTACAGTAAAAATATTTAAACCAAAAACCAAAAATAAAAAGGCAATAAAAAATAATGCATTTTATACACCACTAAAAGTGTTTTATATTATACTAGGTCTATATTTAGCATTATTATTTATAAGACAACCACTAAATACAGGAGCGTGGATAAATAATTGGGTAGACCAGTTATTTAAAATATCATTTATCATATTAGCAGCAAATGGAATTGCAAATAGTCTTACAACAAACAATAAGATGGTAAATAGACTAAAAGACAAAATGAATCCAGAAGTAGAAGACTCAATGCTAAAATTCATATTAAAATCAATTAGAGTTCTAGTATATGTAGTTGCAGGATTTATGATAATAACAGATTTAGGATTTAACTTAAATGGCTTAGTTGCAGGACTAGGAATAGGAAGTGTTGTAATAACACTTGCAGCACAAGACACTGCAAAAAATTTATTTGGTGGATTAGTAATATTTTTAGACAAACCATTTGTGGTTGGAGATTGGATAGAAGTAGATAAATACGAAGGAACAGTAGAAGACATTACATTTAGAAGTACAAGAGTAAGAACATTTGAAAACTCTGTAGTAAACATACCAAACGCAGTTATTGCAAATGACTCAATAATAAATTGGAGTAGAATGGAAAAAAGAAGAAATAAAGTAAATCTATGTTTAGACTTAGACACTCCGCTAGAAAAAGTACAAATAGTTCAAAAAAGAATAAAAGAATTATTAGTACAACATGACGACGTAATTGATGATACAATAATAGTTAGATTTGATAATATAACAGATAACGGAATGAATTTAATGGTTTGTAGTTACACAAATTCATTAGATTATGCAAGTTTCTTAGAAGAAAAAGAAAAAATCAATTTTAAAATTATGCAAATTTTAAGAGAAGAAAATGTAGAATTGGCATATGATACAAAAACAGTATTTGTAAAAAATTAAAAGGTGGATGGCAATAATCAAAACGAAGGGAGAAAGAGTATGAATAAATGCATATTAATTGTAGATGACGAATCAAGAATGAGAAAATTAATAAAAGACTTTTTAGCAGTAAAAGGATTTTGCATACTAGAAGCAGAAGACGGAGAAAAAGCACTACAAGTATATGAAGAAAACTCACAAAAAATAGACTTAATATTATTAGATGTAATGATGCCAAAACTTGACGGGTGGTCTGTATTAAGACAAATAAGACAAACATCAAAAGTGCCAATAATAATGCTAACAGCAAGAGGAGAAGAACAAGACGAACTATTTGGATTTGAACTAGGAGTTGATGAATACATATCAAAACCATTCAGCCCTAAAATATTAGTAGCCAGAGTAGAAGCCATACTAAAAAGAACACAAGGAGATACAAAAGAAGTAAAAGACTATGGCGGAATTGAAATAGACAAAGAAGGAAGAACAGTAACAGTAGATGGAAAAGTACTAGAACTAAGTTTAAGAGAATATGAACTATTGGTATATTTAGTAGAAAACGAAAACATAGCACTATCAAGAGATAAAATTCTAAACAATGTGTGGAATTACGACTATTATGGAGACTCAAGAACAATAGACAGTCATATAAAAAAAATCAGACATAAATTAGGAAAAAGAGGAAAATACATAAAAACAATGAGAGGCGTGGGATATAAATTTGAAGTTAAATAAAATAAAAGATGTACTATCATCTGTAAAAGTAAAACTATTTTTATCACTAAGCATAACAGTATTACTAATTATACTATTTATGATATTAGTAAACAATTTTGCACTAGAACAATTCTACTTATACAAAAAACAGATTACATTAAAAACGGTGTATGAATCAATAAATGATTACTATCAAAAACAAAACAGAGACGATGACATACAAACAGAACTGGAAAAATTATCAATAAAAAACAATTTTGATATTTTAATAAAAGACAATAACGGAATAAACCTATACACAACAAACAAAAACTTCTCAACAGTAATTGGAAGCATAAATGACATATTAGACAAGGCAAATGATGGAAAAGAAATAGAATCAAACGATAATTTCAAAATAAAACAGCAAAGAGACACTAAAAATGGACTATCATATATGATGCTTTCTGGAAAATTAGAAAATGGATATTTTTTATATATACGTATACCGCTAAACTCAATAAAAGACAGTGTTAGCATATCAAACAACTTTCTATTGATGATGGCAGGATTTACCATATTAATAGCTTCAATCATGGTAACAATAGTATCAAGAAAATTCACAGAGCCAATACTTGAACTAAACAACATTGCTAAAAAAATGTCAAACTTAGACTTTAGCCAAAAATACCAGGTAACAAATGCTAAAGACGAAATAAATGACTTAGGAAGAAGCATAAACACCATGTCAGACAAACTGGAAAGAACAATAAAACAACTAAGAAGTAGTAACTCAGAACTAGAAAGAGATATAGAAGAAAAATCAAAAATAGATGAAATGAGAAAAACATTTATATCAGATGTGTCACACGAATTAAAAACGCCAATAGCATTAATACAAGGATATAGCGAGGGACTACTAGAAAATGTCAATAGTGATGAAGAAAGTAGAAAATTCTATGCAGAAGTCATTTTAGACGAAACAAATAAAATGGATAAATTAGTAAAACAATTACTAGAATTAATGAAATTAGAATATGGAAAAAGAGAATTTAACAATAAAGAATTTAATATAGTAGAACTTGAAAAAGAAGTTATTAGAAAAACAAATGTAATGATAGAAGAAAAACATGCAGAAATAAAATTTGAAGAAACAAAAAATATATCTGTATTTGCAGATGATTTCTACATAGAACAAGTATTAACAAATTACTTAACAAATGCTATAAAAAATGTTAAAGAAATGTATGGAGAAAAATATATAAAAATTTCAAATGAAATTCTAGAAGAAGAAAATAAAGTTTGCATTAAGGTATTTAATACAGGAGAGAATATTTCAGAAGAAAATCTAAATAGAATTTGGAATAGATTTTATAAGGCAGACGAATCCAGACATAGAGAAGATGGAGGAACAGGAATAGGTCTTGCTTTTGTAAAAGCCATAATGGGAAATTATGATAATAAATATGGAGTAAAAAATTTAGAAAATGGTGTAGAATTTTACTTTGAATTAGATTTGAGACAAAGGGGATAACCTAATGTCTCAATTTTTTGTCGAACAGTGTCGAAAATTGCGATGAAAAGTTAGAGTTCCTAAGAAAAAACTATTTACAAAATGAAAAAAATGTAGTATTATAAATGTAGTTTTTAATCAAACAGCACAAAGTGCTTTAAAAATCTTATATTTTTTCGAAAAAATTTCAAGTAAACGAAACTGAATAATGGAGGTGTATGATCAAAATGAATGACTAAGTATACAACACGACATATTAATATTGCAAGTCTTTTAATAACTATTATTATCTTTTTTATAACCCAACAATATAAAACACCAACAATACCAATGAATACACAGAAAATAGAAAAATTGTTTAAAAAAGACTTAATTTTAGTAGAATTGAAATCAAACAATATTAATCAAGACACAAAAGAAAACGAAAAGGATACACAAAATTTTGGACTTACAGAAGAAGAAAAAAATAGAAACGAAAGAATTGAAAAAGCACAATGGAAAATAACAATTCCCAAAATATCTCTTAAAGCAGAAATATCTGAAGGCACAAGTAAAGAAATAATGGATAAATTTGTTGGTCATTTTGAAGAGACAACAAAAACAAGTGGTAATGTAGGGCTTGCGGCACATAATAGAGGGTATGCTGTAAATTATTTTGCAAATATCAAGCAATTAGTTGAAGGAGACAAAATAATATATAAATATTATGAATTTGAAGAAACTTATATTGTAACAGAAAACAAAATAATAAAAGATACAGACTGGGAGCCATTAGAAGATACGGAAAAAGACAAAATAACATTAATCACATGCGTAGAAAATGAACCAGAATACAGAAGATGCGTACAAGCAACAAAAGAATAATTGTATAAGAAAATATTATCATACCTTTTTATATAAAATTATATTATTAATTTTGTCAATATTATTTATTAGTAAGTTTATTTATAATTTATTTTTATTTAAATTGCCCACTTTAAGTAGGCAATTTTTTTATATTCTAGGAAAGTTATCATAGTATGATAACTTTCTGTAGAAGATAAATATGGCAGAAATTAGATTTTGTAGCAGTTTGCACTGCGTACAAAATCTTAATTCTGGTTTTTTTAAAGATGTGAACCATAACATTTTTAAACAATTTCTTAAAAATTTATTGAAAAAAATATATAAAACAAGTATAATAAAAAAGACAAAAGAAAAAGAAATAAAGCAAATCTAACAAGATTTGAACATTGGAAAGGAATGAAAAATATGAAAAAGAAAATAATCATATCAATCATAGTAATAGCAATAGTAATAATATCAGCAATATTTGTAGTAAACAAAATACAAGAAGAAAACAGAAAATATGAAATAGCACAAATTTCAGAATACAATTATTTTATACTAAAAGAAGACAACAAATATGGAGTAATAAATAAAAAAGGCGAAAAAATAATAGACGCAAAATATGATGACATAAAAATACCAAACCCAGAAAAGTCAGTATTTATATGTTATGAAGGAGATACAACAACAGTATTAAATGATAAAGGAGAAGAAATATATACACAATATCAAAATATCCAACCACTAAAATTAAAAAATGTACTAAGTGACTTAATGTATGAAAAAACCACATTAAAATATAGTAAAGATGACAAATACGGGATAATAGACATAGACGGAAAAAAAATAACAGACGCAATATATGATGACATAGACACACTTCAATTTAAAGAAGGGGAATTATTAGTAAAACAAGATGGAAAAGAAGGAATAATAAACATTAAAGGAACGACGCTAGTAAAATCACAATATGATGGAATAGAAGCAGATAAATACTACGAAGAAAACACAGGATATAAAAAAGATGGATATATTACAAAAGAAACAACAGGAGAAGGATACAGATATGGTTATATAAATACAAAAGGGAAAAAAATATTAGAAAATAAATACAACGAATTATATAGAATAACAGATATAAACAGTGAAGATGCATATATAATATGTGCAGAAAATGGAAAATATGGATTATCAAAAAATGGAAAACAAATCATAAAAAATGATTATCAAGCATTGACATATAATGAAAGCAATAACACAATAACAGCACTTAGTGGAAAAAATTATGGAGTAATTTCAATAGAAGGAAAAGAAATAGTTCCATTTGGGTATAAACAAATAGATATATCTGGAGAATACATATATGGAACAACTGCAGATGGAACTACAAAAGTATTTGATTCCAAAGGAAATGAAGCAAATATTGAATCAAGTACTGCGATTGTAAATGTAAAAAACACAGACTATAAAATATATATTAATACAACAAAAGATAAAACAAACTACAAAATATATAAAGATGACAAAGAATTAACAAAAAAAGAATATACATATATGGAATATTTATATGACAATTATTTTATAGCATGTGATTCAAACGGAAAACTTGGTGTAATAGATGATGGTGAAAATATTAAAATAAAATTTGATTATAATTCAATTCAAAAAATTGAAGGTATGAATTTATTACAAACAATAAAAAATGAAAACAACGAAATAGACATATACACACAAGATTTAAAAGAAATTGTGGCATTATCAAATTCAAGCATTGAACAGTACAAAGAATATGTAAAAATATATAATGATGATGAAGTAAAATATATTACAAAAGATGGTAAGGAAGTAAAAAATACAGAATTACTAAAAAATAATAAAATTTTTGCAATAAGAAACGGAAAAAAATGGGGATTTGCAGATGCAAACGGAAATATAGTAGTAGAATGCAAATATGATGATGTAACAGAGGTAAATGATTATGGATTTGCTGGAATAAAAATTAACAATGAATGGGGAATTATAAATAGTGAAGGAAAAATTATTGTAGATCCAAAATATAAAATAAATGAAAATAATCCAACATTTATTGGGGAATATTATAAAGTAACATATGGAAGTGGAGAAAACTACTATACCAAATAGGGAACAAATCTAAAAATTTTCAATTTTCAGTAAATAAGTCTTACTTATTAGACAAGGAAGTTTAATAAGTAAGGCTTATTTTTATGTTCAAAATATGAAATAGAATGAGTAACAAAAATAAGTTTAGAATCATAAAAAATAGTAAATAATAAGAGTACTGCTAAAATAAAAAATACATAAAAAGTATGAAAGGAAATGTGATAAAATGAAATTAGGTTTAGCATTATCAGGGGGTGGAATAAGGGGAATAGCACATGCAGGAGTCCTAAAAGCGTTAGAAGAAAATAATATAAAAATAGATGCAATAGGAGGTACAAGTTCAGGAAGTATAATAGCCACATTATATGCAATGGGATATTCGCCATATTATATTTACATACTGTTTAAAAGATATGCAAAAGATTTAGTAAATAGAAATTCAATATCAAAAGTAACGAATATAGGAAGTTTTATGGCAAATAAAAAATTGAATTTTCAAGGTTTTTATTCTGGCGAAGAAATAGAAAAATGTTTTAATAATATCGCTTCACGAAAGGGGATAAAGAAAATATCAGATATAAAAATGCCGATTGTAATTCCAACAGTAGATGTACAAAATTCAAGAAAATATATAATTACAAATAATATACCAGAAAAAACTTGTCCAAATACAGAATATATAAATAGTATCGAAATAGGAAAAGCAATTAGGGCAAGTAGTAGTTTTCCGGTTGTTTTTTGTCCATGTGAATATAATGAACATAAATTCCTAGATGGAGGAATTTTAGACAATTTTCCAACAATTGAGGTTAGACATCAAGGGGTTGAAAAGGTTCTGACAATAAATTTTAAAGCGGATGATATTGAAGAAAATAGCAATATTATGGATATTGTTATGAGAACTATTGATATTATGGGAAATAAAATATCAGAGGAAAATATCAGTAATAGTGATATGGTTTTAACTATTCAAACTGATAAAACAGGTTTGTTGGAAACTGAAAAAATGGATGCTTGTTATAAATATGGATACAGGCAGACTATTAATCAAATTGATAAAATTAAGAATATGATAAATGATAATTAATATAGTATCTCATAATTAATAATTCGTAATATAAAATTCCAGAAGTATCAAATATAATAAAATTGAATATAATATACAAAATTATTATACAGAAAAGAGGAAAAGTTATGGAGGTCAGGTATTTTGATAATAGTGCGACAACAAGAATAAAAGAAGAAGTTCTAACCGAAATGTTCCCATATCTAAGCCGAGAATATGGAAATCCATCATCATTATATAGCATAGGAAGAAAATCAAAAAGAGCAATAGAAGAAGCCAGAAAAAGAGTGGCATCATTAATAAATTGCAAACCAGAAGAAATATATTTTACAAGTTGTGGTTCTGAAAGTGACAACACAGCATTAAAAGGAATAGCATATGCAAATCAAAACAAAGGAAAGCACATTATAACATCAAAAATTGAACATCCAGCAATATTACATAGTTGTCAAAATCTAGAGAACAAAGGCTTTGAAGTAACATATTTAGATGTGGATAAAGATGGATTTGTAAATTTAGAAACATTAGAACATTCAATTAGAACAGACACAATTTTGATAAGCATAATGTTTGCAAATAACGAAATTGGAACAATAGAACCAATAGAAGAAATTGCAAAAATTGCACATAAAAATGGGATTATTTTTCATACAGATGCAGTTCAAGCATGTGGAAATATTCCGATAGATGTTCAAAAATTGAATATTGATATGCTTTCTTTATCTGGTCACAAAATATATGCACCAAAGGGAATAGGGGCATTATATGTAAAGAAGGAAATTGAATTTGAACGTTTTATGGATGGAGGACATCAAGAAAAAAATAAAAGGTCTGGAACAGAAAATGTTGCCGAAATAGTTGCACTAGGAAAAGCCTGCAAAATAGCAGAGAAGAACATGGAAAAATATCAAAATAAACTACAAAATTTAAGAAATTATTGTCTAGAAAAAATGAAAAAAAGTTTTCCCAATATCCATATAAATGGAACAATGGAAAAACGATTACCAGGAAATATAAATATTAGTTTTGAAGGACAAAATGCAACAGAAATATTGTATAAATTGGATGAGATGGGGATTTGTGCATCAGGAGGTTCGGCTTGCTCTTCAGGAGATAACAGTCCATCACATGTACTAACTGCAATTGGTTTGCCAAGTGAATTAGCAAAAGGTGCAATACGCTTTACATTTGGAGATTTTAACACCAAAGACGATGTAGATTATTTAGTAAAAATGTTAGAGAAAATTTTAAATTAAAAATTTTTTCTCTCAATTGCTGCAATTGCACATTTAATACCATCAACAGAAGCAGACATTATACCACCAGCATAACCAGCACCTTCACCACAAGGGTAAATTCCGCGGATATTAGAAACTAAATTTTCATCCCTTAAAATTCGTACAGGAGAAGAACTACGAGTTTCCATACCTGTTAAAATACTATCTGGATTTGCAAAACCATGTAATCTGGTATCAAAAAATTTAATACCATCTTTCAAAGTTGTTGAAACAAATTCAGGCATAATATCATTTAAATTAGATAAAGTAACACCAGGTTTATAAGATGGCTCAACTGTACCTATAAAGGTACTTTTTATATTTTTATCAAAATCTTCAAATCTTTGTATTGGTGCAAAATAATTTGAACCACCAAGGACAAAGGCCTTTTCTTCCAAATCTTTTTGAAAATCAATACCAGACAAAGGATTATTACTGCCTTTAAAATCTTCTGGAGTTACATTAACCAAAACAGCAGAATTTGCATTTTTGCCATCACGAGCAAAGTAACTCATACCATTAGTTACAATAGTTTTTTCTTCACTTGAAGAAGGCATAACAGTACCACCTGGACACATGCAAAATGTATAACAAGAACGTCCAGAAGGAGCATGATATGCGAGTTTGTAATCAGCAGATGGTAATTTCAATTTAGTCAAAGTTCCATATTGAGCCTTATTTATTTCACTTTGTAAATGTTCAATTCTAACACCAACAGAAAAATTTTTTGGCTCTAACAACAGACCATTTTCATAAACTTTTTTAAATGTATCTCTTGAACTATGACCAATTGCAAGAATAACAACATTTGCATCTATTTTTTCTGTTGTATCAGTATCTATATGGTTTACAATAACTTTAGAAACAGAACTATTAGTAGTTTCCAAATCAATAAATTTTGTATTAAATAAGAAAGTTCCACCTTGAGCAATAATATAATTTCTCATATTTTTAATAATATTTACTAAATTATCTGTACCAATATGTGGCTTGGTTAAATACAAAATTTGTTCAGGTGCACCAAATTTAACAAACTCTTCTAAAACAGTTCTGCAATAAGGCGAATTTATGCCAGATGTAAGTTTTCCATCAGAAAAAGTACCAGCGCCACCTTCACCAAATTGGACATTAGAATTAGTATTCAAAATACCATTATTTATAAAATTATCAACAGTTTTTTTACGCTTTTCAACTTGCTCACCTTGTTCTATAACAATTGGCTTGTATCCATATTTAACAAAAGTCAAAGCAGCAAATAAACCACTTGGGCCTGCACCGACTATTACAGGTCTAACAGATTTATTTAAATTTAGTTCAAACTGTGGATGTTCTAGTTTTTTAATTAAAGAAATGTCTTTGTTTTTTAAAAACTTTTCTTCATTTTTTACACAAATGTCAATAGAATATGAATAGTGTACATCATCTTTTTTTCTTGCATCTATTGATTTTTTTGATATGTGCCATTCAGTAATATTTTCTTCTTTAATTTTATGTTTTTTAATTGCCGTTTGCAAAACTTCTTCGTCTGTTATGTCTTTATATATTTTTATATTACTTATTCTTATCATTTTTGTATCCTTTCAAATTTTTTTATATTATACAATTTTATTTTAATAAAGTAAAGGAGATGCGTTTAGCAAACGCACCTCAAAGAAACATTTTTCATAGGAACAAGCATTCCACATGAATCATAAACTGTAACTCCAATATCCGGAGTCACCATCATCTCAAAACCCGGTGGAAGTAATTTATCTACACCGGTAAGATGAGCAACTTCAAAGAGAGTTTCGCTTTTAAAGCCTCTATAAGTTGAAAGCTTAATGTGAGCTTCTTTTCTTATAGACTCATCAACACGTCTAATTAAAAATAATTTAAACGGGTTTAAAAGTTTTGAGTCAATATGTGGATTTTGTTCCTCTATTTTTTCACACCACCAATTGGCGGCTATTTCTGCGTAATTTTTTTTCATGATAATCCATCCTCCTTATGTCTAAATAAAAAATTACATTTATATGTTTCAACAAAGAATATTATAACACAGAATCGTTTTAAAATCAACCTTATGTCAAATAAAATGGAAAAATAAGGAAATACAACGTTACTATTTACTGAACGTTAAATGTAATAGATATTTTATACTGCTACGAAAAGAAAAATAAATCTAAAAAATTATTGGAAATAAAAAATATAAATGATATAATATGGATGCAAATAATCAAAACATAAAATTTGTAGGTTGAGAAAGAGAGGAAAAATTATGAAAAAACAAATTATAATGGCTTCTGGAAACAAAGGAAAAATAAAAGAAGCACAAGAAATATTAGAAAATTATGAAATAATTCCAATGAATGAAATAGGAATAGAAATAGATGTAGAAGAAGACCAAAACACATTTGAAGGAAATGCAAGAAAAAAAGCAGAAACAATAGCAAAAAAACTAGAAGGTAAAATGTGTTTAGCAGATGACTCTGGAATTCAAATAGAATACTTAGATGGATTCCCTGGTGTATTCACAAAAAGATGGCATAAAGGAACTGACAGAGAAAGAAATGAAGCATTAATAGAAAAACTAAATGGAGTACCACATGAAAAAAGAAAAATAACATTTACAACAGCAATGGCACTTTCAAATGGTGAAAAAACTATCACATCAGTGGCAAATATTGATGGATATGTTGCTCAATGCCCAAAAGGAGAAAATGGTTTTGGATTTGACGAAATCTTTGAGTTAGAGGATGGAAGAACATTAGCAGAACTTTCTGCAGAAGAAAAAAATCAAATTAGTGCAAGAAAAAAAACATTAGAATTGTTGAAAAAACAAATTTAATAAAAAGAATTTTAAGATAAGAATCTCATGGCTAATTCATGAGATTTTTATTATACATATCAACCCTAACGGGCAATTTTTTAGCAAGTTTTGCAGTTTGTTCATTAAAAAGCATGTCAGGCTTTATGTGAAAAGATTTAGCAATAAAATCAATATTTTTACATGTCAAATTAGCATTACCAGTTTCAATAACACTTATATAAGCCATTTTAAATTTAGTTTTATTAGCATATTGTTCTTGTGTCCATTTGTTTTTATATCTATACCATTTAGTGTTAAGCCCAACAAATTCCATAGAAGTCATAAAATCATCTCCATTCTTGTAATAAAAATTATTTATATATAAATTATAAAGATAAAAAATAAATAAATTAATCCCATTAAAACTTATTAAGATATAACTAAATAAAAAGTTGAAAAACACTTGAAAAATAAACTATAATGTGATAAATTAAAATTGCGATAAATAAAAATAAAAAAAGAGAAAGGAGAGTACAATGATTGATTTAATTTTAATTATAATAATTATAATAAGTTTAGCAAAACCAGATATTTTACTTTCAAAGAAAATGAAAGAAAAAGCAAATGAAGAACAAAAGAATAAATTTACAAAAAATTTAAGAAAAATATATGCAATAATTGTTGCTATGTTTGAATCACTTGCAATTATGAGATACAATGAATTTTTTGGAATAATTTTCGCAATTATATTTATAATTCTATTTTTTACAATATCATTGCCGGCAATTAAAGAAAATTCAAAAATAACGAAAGAATTAAATAATTAAAAACAAAAGAGGGGAAAATATGACAAAAAATAATAAAATAGTTTTAATAATATTAATAATTATAGGAATAATATTAACACCACTAAAAAAGATAGAAGCACATACAGTAGATTTAGATACAGAATCACTAATAACAATGCCTATAATGATAATAAGAGGAAATGGAAAAGTAACAATCAAAAATACTGTTACAAATTATACATTATATTTTCAAGCAATAAAAATTGATAATTCTACATATAGCCAAATAAATAAGACTGAAACAGAAGGCAAAGCACAATTAGAAAAAATAAAAGAAGAGTATACAGCATTAAAAAAAGAATTAGACACATTAGAAGAAACATATAATACATCATATAACGCATATGTAGAAGGACAGAAAAACACATCATTAGGTGAAACAGAAAAAGAAAAATTAAAAACAGAATATGATACGGCAAAGACAAATTATCAAAGTAAGGGAACAGAATATAATAGTAAAGTTAATGAATATAACAATAAAGTCAAAGAAATAAAAGATAAAATAAAAGAATTAACACCTATGTATATAGAAAGTAATTGGATAAAAACAGATAACAACGAAATTACAATAGACACTACAAAATTTTCTGGAGAGCAACCATATACAATATGGGTAAAACTAATAACAGCTAATGGAACCTATTATGATGAGGGAATTTATACCATGTCAGGAACAAAAAAAGAACAAAATAGCAATAATAATGAAATCGAAAATTCAAATAAAGTCAATAATGAAATAAAAAATGAAAGATACGAGTCAGACAAAAAAAGCAACGTAACAAAAAACGAAGTTGTAGAATCAAAAACAAAAAATGATGGAACAACTGCACAGGGCAAAATACCATTTACGGGTACCAATAAAATAATATTACTTGGTATAGCATTAATAATAGTTAGTTCAGTAATATTTTATAATAAATATTTTAAATATAAAGATATAAAATAAATAAAAAAGTGATACAATAAAATTGTTGTACCACTTTTTTGACGTAATAACGTTAATATTCATTTTGTAGATATTTATACACGCAAAGTAAAAATTTACTAAAAGTATTGACAAATAAAAAACAAGATAGTATAATCAAACAAAAGTTCAACAAGATACTAGACTATAGAACTTAATAAGAAAAGAGGCAAAAAATATTGAAAAAATAAGTAATGAAAAGTATTTGCTGTTGAAGTAAAATTATAATAAATGAATAAAATTGAAAGAAAAATAAATAACGAATATAGAATAAATATAAAAAATATGATAAAATTATAAAAATATTATTAGAGGAGATTTCTAGAATGGATAAAGAAAAAATTTTAGATATAATTAAAGAACTAAATGAAAAACAAAATGAGTCAATTTGTATTGAAACAAAAACAGCGAATGCAGGAAAACCAGAAAAATATTATGATACTATTTCTAGTTTTTCAAACACAATTGGTGGAATTATATTATTTGGTGTTGAAGAGAAAAAACATAAAAATAAAACTATATTTGAAATAGTTGGAGTTTATGATGCAAATGACTTGCAAAAAAATATAACAAATTTATGTAGTACAGAATTTGAACCAGTTATAAGACCAAAAATAAATATAATAAATATAGATAATAAAAATGTTGTTGCAGTTAGAATTGATGCATTAAATCAAAGAAATAAGCCATGCTATTATAAACCAAAGGGATTGCATAATGGTTCATATATAAGAATTGGAGATAGAGATGATAATATGACAGAATATGAAATATATAAATGTATTTCATATAGGGAGAATGTTAGAGATGATTTAATGCCAGTTGTAAGAGCTACAGTAAAAGATCTAGATGAAAAACTTTTGAACAAGTTTATAGAAAATGCAAAAACAGATAGACCTAAATTTGCGGAATTTAGTGACAAAGACATTTTATTAAATTATGGAGTTTTAACAGAAGTTGAAGACAAGCTTTTTCCAACTGTTGCAGGTATAATGGTATTTGGGATTTATCCTCAAAAATTTTTCCCGCAATGGTTTGTTGCTGCAATTGCTATTCCTGGATTTGAGATTGCAGATTTGGGAGACGAAGGGCAAAGATTTGATGATAATAAAAGAATAGAAGGCAATATTAGTGAAATGTATGAGGAGACAATTGCATTTCTTAATAGAAATATGAAAATTAAAATTATAATTAGTGATAAAACAGGATTGAGAACAGATATAACTCAATACCCTAAAGACGCGCTTAGAGAAGCAATTTCAAATATGTTAATACACAGAGATTACAGTTCATTTAAAACAGGTGTATATAATATGGTAACAGTCTATAAGGATAGAATTGAATTCAGAAATGTGGGAAATTTATATGGATCTAATACTATTGAGTTGCTGCAAACTAGAAAAGCAATGGAAGTAAGGAATGAAACAATTGTAAAATTATTAGAAACCTTAGGTGGAATATTGGAAAATCGACATACTGGAATATCAACTATGAATAAAAAAATGAAAGAAGCTAATTTACCAGAACCAATATTTAAGAATGAAAGAGAAGACTTTGTTGTTACATTTTATAATGGAGAGTATCCTGAACTATATCCAAACGAGCTAAAAGAAAATAAAAAGATACAGGATAAAAAGATACAGGATAAAAAGATACAGGATAAAAAGATACAGGATAGAAAGCAGAAAAACATTGACGAAATATTAAGAATCTGCAAAGAGCCTAAAAGTGTAAAAGAGATAATCGAAGAACTTAATTATAAAAGTGCATCAGCATTTAGAAGAGACTATATTAAACCGTTAATAGAAAATGGGTTATTAAGAATGACAATACCAGACAAGCCAAGTAGCAGAAAACAAAAGTATATTAGTAAAACATAAAGAAGAAAAATCAAATTAGTGCAAGAAAGTATTAGAATTATTGAAAAAATAAAATACTAGATTATATAACTTAATAAGAAAAGAGGCGATAACCATAGAAAAAGAAAATATATGTGAAATATATACAGATGCAAGTTTTGACAGCAATATAAAACTAGCAACATATGGAATTGTAATTATACAAAACAATAAAATAATAAAAGCCTTTTCAAAAAGATGCAAGAAAAAAGTAGAAAATTCAACAGAAAGCGAAATATATGCTATATTTCAAGCAATGAACATAATTGAAAGTAATTTAATAAAACAAATAAAGCACCAAAAATTTATGATAAAAACAGATTGCGAAGGAGCAAAACAAATTTTAGAAAAGCCAAGCAATAAAGTCTTTAAACAAAATATTGAACTATATAATCAAATCAAAGAAACATATCAAAGAATTCTAATTAAAGCGCAAGCAGATAATAAAGATTTTTTGTTACAATGGATACCAAGAGACAAAAATAAGAAAGCCCATAAATGTGCATATAACGCTTTAAAGAACTTTAAATTACAAGGAAGCAATATTTTAATAACAGAAGGGAAAAAGTTACTAAAAGTTTTAAAAAAATTTAATACAAAGCAATGCAAAGTATTAATTTATTTATACCTAATGGCAAATGAAAATAAGGAAATTTATAAAACACAAGCGGAAGTTTCAAATTCACTTGAAATAGCACCATCAAGCATTTGCAAAATATATAAAGAACTTATTTCATTAAAAATTTTGAAAAAAGTAAGTAACGGAAAATATCTGTTGTTAAAGTGAAATTATATTGTTAATAAATGTTAATTATAGTAAAATATGGGGTCTATAAAAATAGATCCCATATTTTCATAAAGAGTAGAGGAAAGAAAAAATAATCAACAAATTACCGAAAAATTGCAATATGTAAATGTGAATGATATAATAGAAAAAATGTAGAAAGGGGAGTATGATTTTATCATACAAAGCAAATATGATAATAGATGTAGTAGATTTAGAATTCAAAACACTAAGATTCAGCAAAGCATATGACACAACAAGATACAGAAAAGGAACACAAATATACAATAGAGGAAATGTAGAAGTAACAAATGTAGAAAAAATAGATGCCAATAACTACTCAATAGAAGCAGAAGTAGAAGGAAATTATGACGACTATACAACAACACTAGAAATAACAGGAAACCTTATAAAAAGCAGTAGCTGTACATGTGAAGACTACAAAAAAGGAAATCTATGTAAACACATAATTGCAACATCTATGGAGGCAATAGATCCTCACTATGCAAGCACAGAAGCAGGAAGAAAAAAACTAGAAAAGAAAGAACAAGAAGAAGTAAAGAAAAGATTAGAAGAAATACGAATAAAACAAGAAGAAGAAAAAAGAAGAAGACTATATGAAATAAAATATCAAACAGGAATAAGTACACTATCAACATATAAAAGAAATACCAGAGAAAATATAGCAAAAACGCTAGACTTAAAAGACATATATTACCAAACAATAGAAGAAAAAAATGCCAAACCACAGAAACTAGCAAATGCTATAAAATTAGAATATAATATAGAAGTAGGAGACGAGGAAACACTAAAAATATCATTCAAAATAGGACAAACAAGAATGTATGTATTAAACAACATATGCAAACTATATGAGGCATACAAAAATGAAGAAGAAATATACTATGGAAAACAATTAGCATTTATACCAAAACGAGAGAATTTTGTAGAAGACTCACAGCCAATATTTGACTTTATAATAAAATATGCAGAGATGGCAGAATATACAAAAAAATACAGCAGATATGGCTTAGCAGAAGAAATCAATAAAGCAATATATTTAACAGGCAAAGATATAGACGAATTCTTAGAAAATAATAAAGAAAAAACAATAATATTAAACAATTATAAAGTTTATGGAGAATATAAGTTAACAGACGAAAAACTAAAACTAGAATGCATTTTTTCAAGAGAAAAAGTAAAAGTGAACTTAACAGGATACTGGTATTATGACCCAAAAGATTTAACAGAAAGCATGGAGTATACTTTAAGATTAAATATAAAAAATTATGAGATATTAAAATCACGTGAAAAAATATATGTATTTTATAAAAATAAAATATATGTTATGAATAAAGACATACAAACATTAAGACTATTTAATTTATTTAAAAATTATGACCAAATAATAATACCAGAAGATAAATTAGAAGAATTTAAACAGATAGTATTTCCACAAATAAAATGTTTAAAAGCAGAAAATTTACCAGAACAAGAAACAAAAGAAGCACTTGTAGTAAATGACTTAGCATCTAAAATATTATTAGATGCAGACGATAATGGAAATATATTATTAGAACTAAAATTTTGCTATTTAGATTATGAATTTAACATATTAGAAAGCGGATATAAAAAATACGTAAAAGAAAACAATATAGTAAGAGACATACCGAAAGAAACAGAAATTGTAAAAAGACTATTTATGGATGGTTTTGAACTGGTACAAGGAAGAAAACATTTTGTAATGAAAAATGAAAAAGACATATATGACTTCCTATCTGAAAAAATAAAAGGATATATGGACGACTTCGAAGTATTAGCAACAGACAAATTTAAAAACAAACAAATAAGACAACCTAAAATTTCTAATATAGGAATAAAAATAGATAATGGACTATTAGAAGTTGACATGTCAAAAATAAATATAGATATTAATGAACTAAAAGGAGTTTTAAAAGATTACAGCATAAAGAAAAAATACCATAAACTAAAAAATGGTGACTTCCTTGACTTAACAAATAACAAAGATTTGGATTTATTAGACGAAATGGCAACAACTTTGGACATAGACTATAGTAAAATAAAAAAAGGAATAGTGGAACTTCCGGTAAATAGAAGCTTTTATTTGGAAAGATTAGCAAATATAAACACAGATATTAGCATATCAAAAAATGAAGAATTTACAGAATTAATAGATAACATAGGAAACACAAAAATAACAAACAATATAAAATTAAATTCAAAATTAGAAAGTAAATTAAGAGATTACCAAAAAGTAGGATATAAATGGTTAAAAACACTAGAAAAATATAAGTTTGGTGGAATATTAGCAGATGATATGGGATTAGGAAAAACATTGCAAATTATAGCAGTTCTAACAACAGAAGCAGAATCAAAAAGCAAAACAACATCAATTGTTGTGGCCCCAAGTACACTAGTACTAAACTGGAAAGCAGAAGTAGAAAAATGGAGTGAATCAATTAAGGTATTAATAATTAATGGAACAGCAGAAGAGAGAGCAGAAAAAATAAAAAATTATTCAAAATATGACCTAATTATCACATCATATGATTTATTAAAAAGAGATATAGAAAATTACGAAAACAAAAACTTTAAATACATAATAGCAGATGAAGCACAATACATAAAAAATGCATCAACGCAAAATGCAACTGCATTAAAAAGTCTAAAAGGAGAAATAAAATTTGCATTAACAGGAACACCAATAGAAAATTCAGTAGCAGAATTATGGTCAATATTTGATTTTATAATGCCAGGATATTTATACAATTACAACAAATTTAAGAAAAAATTTGAAGAACCAATATTAAAATTAGAAGATAAAGAAGCATTAGCAAGGCTAAAAAGATTGATTAGTCCATTTGTACTAAGAAGAGTAAAAAAAGACGTTTTAACAGAACTACCAGAAAAAAATATAACAATAATGAAAAACGAAATGGAAACAGAACAAGAAAAAATATATCTATCATATTTAGCACAAACTAAAAAAGAAGTATCAGAAGAATTAAGTGGAAGCAGTTTTGAAAAAAGTAAATTTAAAATATTGATGTTACTTACAAGATTAAGACAAATATGCTGTCATCCAAGTTTGTTTATAGAAAATTATAATGGAGGTAGTGGTAAATTAAAACAATGTATAGACCTAGTAACAGATGCAATAGATGCAGAACATAAAATATTAATATTTTCTAGTTATACATCAATGTTCGAAATAATAGAAAAAGAACTAGAAAAAAATAATATAAAATATTTTAAATTGGTAGGAAATACACCTGTAAATAAAAGAATAGAAATGGTAGATGAATTTAATAATAATTCAGATGTAAAAGTTTTTCTTATTTCATTAAAAGCAGGAGGAACTGGATTGAATTTAACATCAGCAGATGTTGTAATACATTATGACCCTTGGTGGAACGTTTCAAGCGAAAATCAGGCAACAGATAGAGCATATAGAATTGGACAAAAAAATAGTGTTCAAGTATATAAATTGATTACAAGTAATTCAATTGAAGAAAAAATAAATAAAATGCAAGAAAGAAAAGAAAAACTTTCAAAAGATATTTTATCAACAGAAGAAACATTTATAAGCAAAATGTCTAAAGAGGAAATACTTGACTTATTTAAATAAAAATGTAAAAAGTCTCATGAATAATCATGGGATTTTTTGAAATTCACTTTTTACGTAAACAATTCATAAAATATAGCAAAAACGTAAAAAGGAGGAAGAAAAATGTCAAGTTACATAATAGAGGGGCGGAAAAAAACTAGAAGGCACAGTAAAAATATCAGGCTCAAAAAATTCAGCATTACCAATAATAGCAGCAACAATATTAAATGCTGGAAAAACCACGTTATATAATGTACCAAACATACAAGACACGCAGATGATGTATAAAATACTAGAAACACTAGGAGCAAAAATAGAAAAGAAAAATGGAAAAATAAAAATAGATACATCAAAAATAGAAAAATATGAAATACCACCAGAATTAATGCACAAGATGCGTTCATCAGTAATACTAGCGGGAGCATTGTTAGGACGATACAAAAAAGCAATATTTTCATATCCAGGAGGATGTGATATTGGTTCAAGACCAATAGATTTACACCTAAAAAGTTTTGAAAAACTAGGAATACAAGTAAATCAAAACCATGGAAACATAGAATGCAATGCAGAAAAAATAAAAGGAGAGAAAATTGACTTAGATTTTCCAAGTGTGGGAGCAACAGAAAATGCAATACTAGCAAGCATATTAGCAGAAGGAACAACAATTATAACAAATGCAGCAAGAGAACCAGAAATAATAGACTTGCAAAATTTTTTGAATAAAATGGGAGCAAAAATAGTAGGAGCAGGAACAGACGAAATACAAATAGAAGGTGTAAAAAAACTAAAAGATATTAGTTATAACATAATGCCAGACAGAATAGAAACAGGGTCATTTCTATGTTTTGCGGCTGCAACGAAAGGAAATATAATATTAGAAAACGTAAATGCAACACATATTACTCCGATAATAAGTAAATTAGAAGAAGCGGAATGTAAAATAGAAACAAGTAAAAATAAAATTAAAATTATTGCACCTAAAAAACTAAAAGCAATAGATATAAAAACAATGCCATATCCAGGTTTTCCAACAGATATGCAATCAGTATTTGCATCAATGCTTACAATAGCAAAAGGAACCTCAATAATAGTAGAAAACATATTTGAAAATAGATATAAATACACACAAGAATTAAACAAAATGGGAGCAAAAATCACAGTAGAAGGAAAAAGTGCAATAATACGTGGAACACGAAAATTATATGGAGCAGATGTTAAAGCAACAGATTTAAGGGGAGGAGCAGCACTTGTATTAGCAGGTTTAATAGCCAAAGGAAAAACACAGGTGGATGATATAGAATATATTTTGAGAGGGTATGAGAAACTAGATTATAAATTGCAAAATTTAGGAGCAAATATCAACGTAGAATAATTTCATTGGCTGTGAACTGCAACAATAAAAGTACATTTTGTGATTTTTTTGTAAAAACTATAGAAATATAGTTTTTTTTTTGATACAATACATAATAGGATTTTTGGAGGTGAAAAAATTGACCAAAGAACAAAAAAAACAAATAGATGATTTATATAATATGACAAATAAATTAACCAATGATATGACAACAAATATAATCAATAAAGATAAAGAAGAAAAGAAAAAAGCAAAAGAACGACAAAAGAGAATAAAACAAAGAAAAAAAACAGAAAAAGACAATAAAGACAAATTTGACTTTGACACAGAAACAGTAATAGGAATAACAAACAAAAACAATAGAAATAACAATAAAAATAGCAATAAAAACAAAACAACACAACCAAAAAAAATGACAAAAAAACAAGCAAAAATAGAAAGAAAAAAAAAGAAAATAAAAAAAATATTAAAATTGATAATATTAATAGCGCTAATAGCAGGAGGAACATGTTTTGCACTAATATCACCAATTTTTAATATAGAAAAAATTGAAGTGACAGGAAACAACAAAATACCTTCAGAAACAATAATAAGTTTATCACAATTAGGAAATGGTCAAAACATATTCAAATTCAATAAAAATAAAACAGTAGAAGAAATAAAAACAAATGCATATATAGAAAATGCAAAAATATCAAGAAAAATACCAAATAAAATAGAAATAAACATAGAAGAAAGAGAAGCAACATACAATGTTGAATTCTTAAATGGATATGCATACATAAATAATCAAGGGTATATTCTAGAAAAAACTGAACAAAAAATAGAAAAGCCAGTAATAAGAGGAATATCCACAGAACAAGAACAAATTGTGGAAGGAAACAGGCTAAATGACGATGACTTAGAAAAACTAGAAACAGTAATACAAATAATGAATATATGCAAAAGTTATGAATTAGATACAAAAGTATCAAGTATAGATGTAACAAGCAAAAACGATTATATATTAGAAATGGACGTAGAAAAAAAGACAGTACATTTAGGAAATGACTCAAACTTAAATAACAAAATGCTATATGTTCCAGCAATTTTAACAGAAAATAAAGGAAAAGAAGGAACAATATATTTAAACGGCGACATAAACAACAACTTTAAACCACGATTTAGAGAAAAAGTTTAAAAATAAAGGAGCGATATAAATGACCAATAAGAAAGCAATTGCAACAGTCTTGGGAATTATGTGCTTTGCTTTAACTGCAGGAATATGCATACAAATAAAAACTGTAAAAAACACAAATTCAAAAGTAAGTCAAAATTATGAAGAAAACAACCTAAGAGCAGAAGTATTAAAATACAAAGAAAAATATGACAATATTTTAAAAGAAACAGAAAAAATAGATGCACAACTACAAGCACAAATAGATACTGCAACAACAAATAACTCGGAATTAGAAGAAGCAAAAAATCAAATAAACGATGGGAATAAAATGATAGGATTAACAGAAGTAACAGGATCAGGAATTATACTAACAATAGCAGACAGCGAAATTGACTCTAATTCAGTATTAGATGTAAGTGATTTATTAATACATGATTTAGATTTATTAAAAGTAATAAACGAATTAAAAAATGCAGGAGCAGAAGCAATATCAATAAATAATCAAAGAATAATTTTAACAACACCAATAATATGTGGTGGAAACACAATAAATATAAATGGAGAAAGAATAGGCTCACCATTTGAAATAAAAGCAATAGGCTCACCAGAAGCATTAGCAAATTTATCAAGACCAGGGGGATATCTAAGCAAACTAGAAAAAAGAGGTATAAAAGTTGGTACAATAAAAAAATCAAATTCAATAACAATTCCAAAATATACAGGAGTATTGAATTTTAAATATATAAGTAATAGTAATTAATTTTGCAAATCAAAAAATGGAGGGAAGCAAAATGAAAAAAGGCAAAATAACTGTATGTATAACAATAGCAATTGCGTGCTTTGCACTAGCAATAGTAATGTCAATGCAATTTAAAGTAGTAAAAGAAACAGACATAACATCAATAGAAACAATGAGAGAAGAAGAACTAAGAACTGAACTTGCCAATTGGAAAAAAATGTACAAAGAAGCCCAAGAACAATATAACGAGAAATCAGCCAAACTAGCGGAATACAAAGAAAAAGAACAATCAACAGAAGAATCCTCAAAATTAGTAGAAAAAGAACTAGAACAAACAAAAATGTATTTGGGGAAAACTGATGTAGAAGGACAAGGAATAACAATAAAAATTCAAGAAAATACAAATCAGAACAATAATAGTGAAGAAGAAAGCGTAACACCAATTTCTGCAGAAGATTTGTTAGTAATTGTAGACTACCTAAAACTTGCAGGAGCAGAAGCAATATCAATAAATGACCAAAGAATAATAAGCACATCTGAGATTGTAGATATCGGAAGTAACTCTATAATATTTGTAAATCAACAAAGAGTATTAGCACCATATACAATAAAAGCAATAGGAGATTCAACAAAACTAGAAAGCACATTACTAGGAAATGGCGGATATGTTGAAGAATTAAGAAATTATGGATTTCAAGTTGATATAACAAAAGGTAAAGTAAACATACAAAAATATAGCAAGGATATGACGCATAAATACATTAAATAAAATTAATAAAAAGGAATGATAAAAATGATTTTTTTAGTTATGATAATAGCATGTATTTTAGGAGTAGCCGTTGGACTAAATGCTCCAATAATTTCATATACATACTCAAGTTACTTAGCAATAGCAATAATTGCAGCACTAGACTCAGTGTTTGGAGGAGTGGCATCAGTAATAAACAAAAAATTTGATATGAAAATATTTATTTCAGGATTTTTTGGAAATGCAGTTCTTGCAATATTATTAACAGTATTAGGAGAAAAACTAAATGTAGATATATATTTAGCAGCCATAGTAGTATTTGTAGGAAGAATGTTCAATAACCTAGGAATAATTAGAAGATATTATGTCGAAAAATGGACGGAAAAAGTAAAAAATAAATCTGAAAAAGTTGAAAAAAAAGATAAATAATATATTTAATAATAAATATTACAAAAACATTACAAAATTATTACAAAAATATAACAAATTCTATTGACATTTGAAAAAAAATGTAATATAAATACATCAAGAAATTTATAAAAAAAGATGGGGGAATTAACTTGGCTATAGGTGATATTATAGTTGGTGTAGACATAGGAACAACAAAAATAGCAACAGTAGTAGGAGAAGTCAACAATTTTGAACAAATAGAAACTATATGTAATACATCATATAAATGCAACGGATTAAAAAAAGGTAAAATAATAAACGAAGAAGAAATAAGTCTAAGTTTATCAAAAACTATAAAAGATGCCGAAGATGAAACTAATTTAAAAATAAATTCAGCATATGTAACAATTCCAGGAAAATATGTAACAATAGTACAAAATAGTATAACAAAAGACGCAAAGGATAAATATGCAGGAATATCAATAAGAGATGTACAAAATGCCATAATGCAAGTAAAAGACATTGAAATACCAGAAAACAAAACACTAATAGACATTGTACCAGACAAAGTAATACTAGATAATGGAACAATAGTTACAGACCCTGTTGGAAGTTTAAGTTCTAAATTTACAATAAGTGCACAAATCATTTTAGCAGACAAAGAATATGTAAGACAACTAAATAGTATATTCAAAAAAGCAGGACTAGAAATAGACGGAATAGTCCCAACAACACTAGCAGAAAGAAATTTAATATTAGATAAAAATGAATTACATGACAATATAGCTATAATAGATGTTGGAGCAGAAAACACAGACATAGGTGTGTTTGAAGGAACAACATATATGTATACAAACTCTATACCAGTTGGTGGAGAAAACATAACAAACGACATTGCACTAGTACTAAATATAGAAAAAGAAGAAGCGGACAAATTAAAAAGACAATATGGACTAGCACTAAAATCATTTATTGACAATGACAACGATATTATTTTAAATACATGTAAAGATAACAACAAAAATAAAATAATAAAAAGTTCAGAACTTATAGAAATAATAGAAGCAAGAATAGAAGATATGTTCCTAATAATTAATAAAGACTTAACAAATCAAGGAATAAAATCAAGAATAAACAATGTTGTACTAACAGGCCAAGGAATAGTAAATATAAGTAAAAGTGATGTCGCAGGAAAAATCAATTTAAATATTCCTGTAAAAATATCAACAGGAAGATTAATTGGAGCAACAAAGCCAACATATAGAACAGCATATGCACTAGTTAGATATATAGCTTCAAGACCATTTACAAAAACAGTATCAAGTAGTATAGATACACAATCAAATGAAAATATATTTAAAAACATATTAGAAAGAATAAAAGAATTCTTTTATAGTTAATATTTCATAGTTATTAATTTTAAAAATATAAATAAAACAAAGTTTTAAGGGAGGAAAAAACAAAATGATGGAATATGATGATAACAATGTAACAATGATGGATGGGACAGCAACAATAAAAGTAATCGGTGTTGGAGGAGCAGGAAACAACGCTGTAAATAGAATGATAGATGCAGGAATAAAAGGAGTTGACTTTATAGCAGTAAACACAGATAGACAAGCATTACAACAATCAAAAGCAAATACAAAAATTCAAATAGGAGAAAAAATAACAAGAGGATTAGGTGCAGGAGCAAACCCTGACATTGGTGCACAATCAGCAGAAGAAAGTAGATCAGAAGTAGCAGAAATATTAAGAGGAGCAGACATGGTATTCGTTACTGCCGGAATGGGTGGTGGAACAGGTACAGGAGCTGCACCAATAGTTGCATCAACAGCAAAAGAAATGGGAATATTAACAATAGGTGTTGTTACAAAACCATTTACATTTGAAGGAAAGAAAAGACTTTCACAAGCAGAAAGAGGAATTGAAAGCTTAAAAGGAAAAGTAGATACATTAGTTGTAATACCAAATGATAAATTATTACAAATAATAGATAGAAAAACATCAATAATAGAAGCATTCAAAATGGCAGATGATGTATTAAGACAAGGTGTACAAGGTATATCTGACTTAATAGCAGTACCAGGTTTAGTAAACTTAGACTTTGCCGATGTTAAAACAATAATGTTAAATCAAGGTATGGCACACATGGGTGTTGGTAGAGCATCTGGAGAAAACAGAGCAGAAGATGCTGCTAAAGAAGCAATCCAAAGTCCTTTACTAGAAACATCAATAGAAGGAGCAAAAGGAGTAATTATCAATATTACAGGTGGAGAAGACTTAGGATTACACGAAGTAAATACTGCAGCAGAATTAGTTCAACGCAGTGTAGACCCTGAAGCAAACATTATATTTGGTACAGTTACAGACCCAAGCATGCAAGACGAAATCCAAATAACAGTTATTGCAACAGGATTCGAAAAACCAGAAAACAACATCTCAAGTATAGGTGTTGACAATATAGTATCTAAAACATGGGAGAAAAAAATCAACTCAATACCATCTAGTTCAGATGTAAGTTCATCACAAAATGATTTAGATATTCCACCATTTTTAAGAAAAAATAGAAATAAATAATATGGCGTTTGGGATAGCACTATTTGGAACACTGATTTCAAATGGGGTGCTAATAACAAATTGAAAAAATATATTTTTAAATAAATTAGAAAGAAATAATCGAAAACACTCGATTATTTCTTTTTTTCTACAATAAGAAAAGACAGACTTCGTAAAACAACTGTAGTACAATACACAAAGTAGGTGAGTAAAATGACAATTTATATAGATGTAATAATTGTAGAAAACCTAATAATGAATTATATAATCTTATATGCAACAGGAACAATATCAAAAGTCAAAATATCGTATTTAAGAATATTTTGTTCAAGTTTGATAGGAGCAATATATGCCATTACAGAATACACATTCAAATTAAACATATATTCAAACATTATAATTAAAACAATTTTATCAGTAATAATAATATATGTAGCATTTAATCCACAAAACATAAAAAAAATGTGCAAACAATTAATAATCTTTTACGTAACAACTTTCACCTTTGGAGGAATAGCAACATACTTAATATATGTACTAAAACCACAAAACATAATAATAAAAAATGGAATGTATGTAGGAACATATGTACTAAAAGTAATATTTATAGGAGCAATAATTGGAACAATTATATTATTTATAGCATTCAAACAAGTAAAAAGCAAAATAACAAAAAAAGACATGATATGTAAAATAAAAATAAAAATAAATGGAAAAGAAAAAACCTTAGATGCAATGGTTGATACCGGAAATATGCTAAAAGAACCAATAACAGGAACTCCAGTTGCAGTAGTAGAAAGAACATCATTATATGATTTATTACCAAAAGAAATCTTGAATAATACAGAATCAATATTAGGAGGTGATTTTAAAAATATACCAGAAGACATAAAAAGAGAATATATTCCAAAACTAAAAATCATACCATTTGCATCACTTGGAAAACAAAATGGAATGTTAGTAGGAATAAAACCAGAAAAAATAGAAATTATAAATGAACAAACAGAAGAAAATAAAAATGCAATAATAGGAATATATAACAAATCTTTAACTAAAAAAGGGGAATACAATGCACTCATAGGAATAGAGTTGTATTAGTTTAGGAGGATATAATGAATATTGTTGAATTTTTAAAAAAGAGAATTGACAGCATAGGCACAATATGTGCTAAATATTTAAATGAAAACAATGAAATAGAATATTTGCCCATATTTTACATAGCGGGAAGCCAAACATTACCACCACCACTAGAACCTGCAGAAGAAGAAAAAATGATAAAAAAATTATCAGAAGAAAATAATTTAGAAACAAGGCAAATATTGGTAGAAAGAAATTTAAGACTGGTTGTATACATAGCAAAAAAATTTGAAAATACAGGAATTGGTATTGAAGACTTAATATCAATAGGAACAATAGGCTTAATGAAAGGAGTAAATACATTTAATGCAGATAAAAATATAAAACTAGCAACATATGCATCAAGATGCATAGAAAACGAAATATTAATGTTTTTAAGAAAAAATAATAAAACAAAAGGAGAAATATCAATTGACGAACCATTAAACAAAGATTGTGACGGAAATGAACTTTTACTATCAGACATATTAGGTACAGACCCAGATATAACATCAAGAAATATAGAAGACGAGGTTGATAAGACACTTTTAAGAGCATCAATACTAAAATTAAATGAAAGAGAAAAAAACATAATGGAGATGAGATTTGGATTCAAAACAGGAAAAGAAAAAACACAAAAAGAAGTTGCAGATGAACTTCGGAATATCACAAAGTTATATCTCAAGATTAGAAAAGAAAATAATAAATAAAATGAAAAAAGATATAATGAGCAAAACAGGATAAAATGAAAAAAATAAGTCGTATTAACTAAACCTTTTTTGGAAATACTTACATTAAGTAATTTTAAAGGAGGTTTTTTATTTGTTTAATAAGGTAGAAATATGTGGAGTAAACACTAGTAAATTACCACTACTATCAAATGAAGAAAAAAAAGAATTACTAATAAAGATAAAAAATGGTGACAAAGAAGCAAGGACAAAATTTATACAAGGAAATTTAAGGCTGGTTTTAAGCGTAATACAAAGATTTTATGGGAGAGGAGAAAAAGCAGATGATTTATTTCAAGTAGGATGTATAGGACTAATAAAAGCAATAGATAATTTTGATATAAACCAAGACGTACAATTCAGCACTTATCGGAGTTCCTATGATAATACGGTGAGGTCAAAAGATACTTAAGAGATAATAATAGTATAAGAGTTAGCAGGTCTATAAGAGATTTAGCATACAAAGCAATGCAGTTTAAAGAAAAATATATAAGAGAAAACGGAAAAGAGCCTACTATAGATATAATTGCAAAGGAATTAGGCGTTGAAAGAGAACAAGTTGCATATAGTTTTGATGCAATACAAGATCCAGTTTCGTTGCAAGAACCTGTATATAATGATGGGGCAGAAAACATATATATAATGGATCAAGTAAAAGATTCTAAAAATACGGATGAATCATGGATAGAAAGTATGACAATTAAACAGATAATGAAAAAATTAAATGACAAAGAAAAAATGATAATAACTAAAAGATTTTTTGATGGAAGAACACAGATGGAAGTGGCAGATGAAATCGGAATATCTCAAGCACAGGTTTCAAGGCTTGAAAAAACAGCAATTGAACATATTAAAAGGTTATATAAATAAAATTTCTAAAACAGTATATATATTTTGAAGATTTCTATAATATAATATGTAGTATAATTAGTATTAAAATAATATTAGTAAGTTTGGAGGTTGAAAATGCAAGATAAAGGATTGGATTTTAAACACAAAGAAGTAGTTAATATTACAGATGGAAAGCGATTGGGATATGTTCAAGATGTATGTGCTGATTTAGAAACAGGAGTAATAACATCTATAATTGTTCCTGGAAGTAATAAAATTATGAATATTTTTGCTTCTAATAATGATATTGTAATACCATGGAAAAATATAAAATGCATAGGAGATGACCTCATTTTAGTTGAAATTTGAATTGTTTTATCAGATGCTAAAAAATATTGAAAAAATTTCTCGATTTTTTTTAAAAAAAGTATTGACTTTGAATTATGAATATGCTATTATAAATAAGCACTTGGGAAGAACAGAAAATAGTTAAAAAATTAACAAAAAAAATTAAATTTTTTTTAAAAAAACTATTGACAAAATTCGACAAGATATGCTATTATAAATAAGTACTTTACAAGAAGAAAAAATAAAAGAAATTAACGAAAGAATTAGTAATAAAAAACAACAATGAATAGCAAATTAAATTACTAATTTTTATTTTGACAAAAAATAAAAAAACTTTCAAAAAAATTTCAAAAAACTCTTGACAAAGTAAAAAGATTTATAGTATAATCAAATACGTTCGTTACAGAAACGGACAAATAAAAAGTACATTGAAAAGTAAACAGTAAATCCTTTAGAGAATAAACCGAAGCGGTATGATTTTTAAACCTAAAAATCAGTACCGAAAAAGTAAAATTTTTTAAAAGTTTTTAATTCAATAAAAAGCAAGAAGTTTAAGAGCTTGATAAAACACTTAAGTTTTGATTTATAACATTCGAAAGAATGAAATATAAATACCACAAACAAGAGAGTTTGATCCTGGCTCAGGATAAACGCTGGCGGCGCACATAAGACATGCAAG
>ERZ791852.153-NODE-153-length-56711-cov-26.556358_pt1 | contig 56711 bp, 97 predicted proteins | sample MGYA00510287_ERZ791852 | MGnify/ENA primary metagenome ERZ791852 (study PRJEB30046, sample SAMN00715257) | human gut metagenome | study: EMG produced TPA metagenomics assembly of the A metagenome-wide association study of gut microbiota in type 2... | reverse complement strand
CACGTCTGGTTTCAGACTGACATTGCAAAGCCCTTCAATTACATTGTGGTCAAGGTCGCAGAGCATATTACAGACACGAAGTATGCACTGAAAGAGGTGGCTGCAAGTGAAAATTAAAGTGAGGTTGAGCGATGCCGGACTTCGTGATGCGGAACGTCAGATACGGGAGTACGAGACCACCCTGAATCAAAAAGCACAGGAGCTTGCGAGGGCGTTGGCTGACAAGGGACTTGATGTTGCAAAAGTTCGTTTTGCTAATGCCGAATATGCTGGCAGCAACGATGTTTCTTGTCGTGTTGAGCAAAACGGAAACACCTGCACCATCATTGCCGAAGGAAAAGCAGTTGCTTTTATTGAGTTCGGTACAGGCGCACACCACAACGGATATGGCGGTGAGCTACCGCCTGCTGTTGGTGCGCATGGCTCCTACGGCAAAGGGCAAGGCGCAAACCGTAGATGGTACTACTACGGAGAATCCGGCAATGCTGGTACGCCTGTCAAACAGGTGGATGGCAAAGGCCAGTTGAATTACACCAGCGGTAACGAACCAGCTATGGCTATGTGGGGAGCTGTTGAAGAAATGGCTTCTCAGGTAGAAGCAACGTGGGGGGAGGTTTGGAATAGTTGATTGACTATTTTAACTCGGTATTCACGGCTGTTGCCAAGGAATTGCGAAAGCAAGTGCCCGGCATCTTTGTCACCGGCGAAATCAACGACAGCAACGTCAAGAAGTTTCCGTGTGTGCAGATAGAGGAAAACAGCAACCTCCCGGTTCATCGGGATTCTGCCAGTCACAGCAAGTATGCCGCCGTTTCCCTGCGTGTGCGTGTCTATTCCAACAAAACCAGCGGACGCATTGCAGAAGCCCGCTCTATTGTGGACATTGTGGATTCTGTATTGGAACCGCTCAATTTCTATCGAAAATCGTTTGCCCCGTTGAATGGGCTGTACAACAATTCCGTCTATCGGATTGATTGCAGCTATGGGGCAACAATCGGAGAGGACGGAATGATTTACCGAAACTAAGGAGGTAAACATTCTATGGCAACTGGAATTTCCAGCTACGGAATTACTCTTTATGAAGGAACTTCCGGCACTATGACCAAACTGTGCGACATTAAGGATTTTCCTGACCTGATTTCCGATCCGAACCTTTTGGACGTCACTACCCTTTCTGACGCCATGCAGAAACAGATTTTTGGCATCAACCAGTCTGACCTTAAACCTTTTAGCGCATTTTACAACAAGACGGATTACGCCGCCGTAACTGAACGTGGCTACAAGGATTCGGATGGAGAACTTAACGCCACGCATCATTATGCTCTGAAGTTCTCTGATGGCTCTGGGTTTACTTGGGATGGTATGCACCAGTGCGGTATGTCCGGCGCAGGCGTTGATGAACCGTTGGAGTTCCCCATCAACATTATTTTCCTGAGTAAACCCAAATGGGCTGCAACTGTTTCCCTTGACGTTTCCTAATACATCTTAATCAAATCAATTAAACCGGGCAGAACTGAACATCGGATTTGGTTCTGCCCCTATTTATAAAGGAGAGCATTTATTATGGCTGCAAAGGTTATCAATTATCATTCCCCCGATGGCAAGAACACTTATGAGCTGGCTTTTACCCGCGACAGCGTGGAAGCTGCCGAACGTGCAGGCTTTCAGATTGGCCAGTACACTCAGATGATTAATCTGCTGTCCAACTCCCGTGCCCTGTTCTACGGCGCTTTCATTGCACGGAACAAGGGCATCAAGCGCAAGGTCGTTGACGAGATGTTCCAGCATACCGAGGAGAAGGAAGAGCTGATGGCTACGCTGCTTGAGATGTTCATGGATGCTTCCAAGTCTCTGCTGGCAACTGACACTGAGGACAAGACCGCAAAAAACGCAACGTGGGAGATTGTGTAACCGCACAATCTCAGGAAACAGATGGAGAGGGAGAGCCGTTCTCCTTCTCCAAGCTGTTTCACGATGTAGAAGCCTATTACATCTCCATCGGTATGACCTACGAGCAGTTCTGGCACGGTGATGTCTGGTTGGCTAAGGTATACCGTGACGCAGAGGAGCTGCGAGAACGCAGAGCCAATGCAGAAGCATGGAGAAACGGTTTTTACATGGCATCCGCGCTTTCCTCTACGGTTGGCAATATGTTCCGAAAGAAAGGGTCTAAACCCATCAGGTACATGGATAGACCGATTCCCCTTACTCAAAAGGAGAAGGAAGAGTATGAATACCAACGTGCTGCAGAAGCACAGGAGCGCATTAAGCGCATGATGTTCTCCATGATGGAAAAGGATGGTGGTAGTGATGGCTGATGTTGATATTACAAGCTTATCCGTAGAAATCTCTGCGGAATCGCAGGGCGCAGAGCTTAATATCGACAAGCTCGCTACCGCCATTTCTAATTTGCGGACAAAGGGCAACGTGACAAAGGTTGTGAACAGCCTTGATAAGCTGTCCGCTTCTATTTCTGCGCTGAAACAGGCATCTGTTGGCCTGTCTGGGCTGGACAACATCACGAATTTTCTGAATGGCATCGGCAATGCAAACTTTTCCGGCAGTGTGAAAAGCATCAACAGCGTTGTCAACGCCATCAAGAAAATCCCTGCTACCGTGTCCGGCTTGAATGGCGTGGACTTCTACTCCATGTCCGGCAGCATTACTGAACTGACAAACGCAATGGCTCCCCTATCCATTCTGGACGCTTCCGGGCTGAAGGCAATCGGCAGCGCGGTCAACGCCATCGGGAAAATCCCTGACCTGTCCGAAAAGCTGAAAGCAGCTGACCTCGATGCTTTCTCGGATTCCTGCAATAAAATCTCTACTGCTCTCGCTCCCCTTGCTTCGCAGCTTGACAAGGTTGGCAACGCCTTTGCAAAGCTGCCGTCGCAATTGAGCAAAGTGGTCACACAGGCAAACCGTGTGACAGCTGCTAACGAACGGCAGAAAAAAAGCTATCTCAGCCTGTCTAATCAGATGAACGGTTTTATGCGAAACATGGCAAAGCTAGTTTCGCTGAAAGCTATTGCTGAGTATCTTGGCAAAGCTGTTGCGAAGTTTAATGACTTTTACGAAGCGACAGACCTGTTTCATAATGCCATGGGCAATTTGAGCGGTGAAGCAGATACGCTCATTAGCAAGATGCAAGGTTTGCTTGGTGTCGATCCGACCAAAGCGATGACCTACATGGCTACTATTCAGAGCCTTGGTACTTCGTTTGGTTTGGCTAGCGACAAGGCTTACGTTCTTTCTAAGAATTTGACCCAGCTTGCCTATGATGAAGGCTCTTATTGGAACAAGGATGTTGCCGAAACCTTTACCGCAATGTCCTCTGCTATCTCTGGCGAGATTGAGCCTATTCGCCGTCTTGGCGTTGATTTGTCTCAGGCGCGGTTACAGCAGGAACTTCTTGCTTTGGGCTTTAACAAGCAAGTCTCTAGCCTGTCTCAGGCAGATAAAGCAATTCTGCGTTATATCGCCATTATGAAGCAGACTGCCAATGTGCAGGGCAATCTTGCGCAGACAATTCAAAGCCCCGCCAACCAGATTAAGATTCTGAAAGCGCAGTTGGATATGCTGGCGAAATCTGTTGGCTCTCTGCTCTACCCTGCCATGAAATCCATTCTTCCCCCGCTGATTGCTGCCGTCCAACTTATCCGAGAATTTGTCCAGTGGGTGGCAAAGTTGATGGGTGTAAAGGTCGTGTTTACTGATTTCACCAAGAGCGCTGATAGCGTTGGTGGCATTGGTGACGCAATGGATAACACAGCCGATTCGACAAAGAAAGCCGCCAAAGCCCTCAAGGACTACACGATGGGGTTTGATGAGCTGAACATCATTGACCCCACACAGGGAAGCTCCGGCTCTGGCAGTGGTGCATCTGCTGGCAACATCTTGGGCGATGTAGACCTGTCCGGCTACGATATGTTCAAGCAGTACAACGAAGAGTTTGCAAAGCAGATTGATGCTATCAAGCAGAAAATCAAGGATATGCTACCGATTATTGGTGCTATCACCGCCGCACTTGCGTTGTGGAAAATTGTTGATTTTCTGACGGACATTGCGACAGCAATTTCCAAGATGACAGAATTGCAAAAGTTGGCTCTTTCAATTGCAACGGTTGTTGTCGAAGCATCGTTAGTATTCAGTTTTGCAAAAGGCTACGCATCTAGTGGAAATCCTCTTGAGCTTTTAGGCGAAGTGGTGTCTGCTGCGTTTGGTTCTTTTGTTCTTTGGCGCACAATGGGCGCAGATGGCATTACGCTTGGCATGGGCATCGCTTTTGTGGCAAGCCTTGCAGGTCTTACTTATGCGCTTGGCACTGGCGAAGCAAATCTTGGCGATGCAAGCACATGGATTCAATCCGCTTTAACTACTGCTTTTGGTTCCATTGCGGGCATCACGTTGCTCACTAATCTTGGCGTAGCCACTGGTACAGCCGCAACGCTTTCTATCGGTCTTGCAGGTCTTATTACCTTTGCTGGAATCACATTCTCTCTTGGCGAAAAGCTGAAAGAATTTCCGGTTCTTAATACCATCATTGCTGCTTTGATGGGAATTTTTGGTGGCGTTGCTGGTGCTGGCGTTGCATTGCTTGTTGGTGCAAGCCTTCCTGTTGCTGGAGCCGTTGCCGCTGCTGGTGTCGGTATTGGCCTTGTTCTTCACTGGGCTGGTATCAAATGGGGCACTAAAGAGAGCGGCGAAAAAACAGATGCTGCCGCAGAAGCCGACATTAAAATGCATCATGTCGAAAATGTTTTTGAGCAGCGCATTGAAGCCATCAAGCAAATTATCGTTACCAAGTGGAATGCGGCCATTGATTTTATGACTTCTCTTCCCGGAAAGGTTGGAGATATCATAAATAGCATTGGCGAGTGGTTCAGCTCTCTTCCTGAAAAAATCGGCCATGCCCTTGGCTTTGCCGTCGGCAAAATCGGGGAGTGGGTTGGAAACATGGTCGTTACTGTAACAACCGAAGTTCCCAAAATCGTTTCGTCTGTTGTTAAGTTTTTTGAAGAACTGCCGGGAAATATTTGGACTGCAATCTTAAAGACTCTTGATACTATTTCCGAATGGCGAAAGAGAATGGTGGCTTTTGTTGTTGTTGAAATTCCCAAAATCATTTCGTCTATTGTCAGTGAGTTCAAAAAACTTCCTGGCGAATTGAGAAAACTCGGCAAATTCATTTGGGACGGTCTAATCAACGGCCTAAAAGACGCATGGAGTACCGTTACAAATGGCATCAAGAGTTTCACTGATGGTTTTGTCAACGGTTTCAAGGACGCTCTCGGCATTCACTCCCCTTCTACTGTATTTGCGGAGATTGGCGGTTACATCGTTCAAGGTCTTGCAAACGGCATCAATGCTGCGTCTCCCTATGTTGAACAAGCTATGACCAATCTTGCAAACGCTGTTCAGCAGAAGGGCAACGAGATGATTGACTATGGCGCAGACGTTGCAAATGGCTTTGTTGATAACATGGTCAATACGTTTGACGCAAAGTGGAATGAAATCGACAACGGTCTCAAGAGCGACTTCATTGGCACGATTAAGGGCATGATTGATGCGGTCAAGAAAGGCGATATCCAAACCGTCGCCGAAAACACAGCAGCCATCATTTGGAAGGCAATGGGGGAAGAAAACCGAAAACAGGTCAAGTCTTACGCTTCTGACTTGGTTTCCAATCTCACCAGTGTTCTTAAGACCGTTGGTTCCAAAGTGTTTTCTTCTGCAAAACTCGTCGGAAACAACATCTTAGCTGGGATTACTTCAAAATTTGGAGAAATTTCCACGCAGGTTGTAGGTCTCGGCAGCAAGATTTCAACGTCTTTTTCCGCTTTGATCGGGCCGATCTCAGCATCCGGCAGAGCAATCAGTCTCGGACTTTCTTCTGGCGTTTTAAGTCAGTTCCCGTCTATCATCGCTGGCATTGCCGGGCTTATCGGTCAAATTGGAGCTGCATTTATGGGCATCTTGCAGACGATCGGCAGCGTCTTGACATCTCTTGGCATCCCAACTGGTGTCATCATGATCGCTGGCGGCGTCGCAATTGCAGCCGCCATTGCAGGAATTGTCGGAACGCTTGTTGGGAAGTACGGAACAAGCTCCCGCCCGTCTGTGAATGACAACTACTCGAGCTACCCTGGTACGAGCGATTACGATTCTGCTAACGGCTCTACCACATCTGTTGGGAGCTACTACCCGACTTCTTCCGCTAGTGGAACGAGCTCCGCAGAACTCCGCAGTGCCGTCCATGATGGGTGCTATAACGCATTCCTTGACATCTTCCAGCGGTACGGAGACGAGCTTACCGGAGGGAAAGAGCTCAAGATTTACCTTGATGGTAAGCAAATCACTGCGTCCGTTGAGAAACGGCAGTCTGAGCGTGGGTTCCAGATTATGGGAAACGAAGTTTACAGCTACTAAGGAGGTTTACGTTTTATGCAATCTCTCGTCACAGTAAATGGCAGAGAGCTGCCTGAGCCTTCCTCCTACGACGCTACAACAAGCACTATAGTCGATTCTGGACGAAACGTACAAGGCAAAGTCGTTGGGTCTGTGGTGCGGCACGATGTTGCGAAGATTTCCCTAAAATGGAATTATCTTACCGCAAGACAGTGGGCGGATGTCATCGGGCCGTTCACCACAAACTTTTACTGCACTGTTCGGTTTTATAACCAAGCAACTGCAAGCTACACGACAAGGCAAATGTATGTTTCCGATAGAACCGCCGGAATGTGGAGGCGTTCCCCGTCCAACGGAAACGTTATGGGATGGGTCGGGGCATCCCTTAGCCTGGTTGAAGTTTAAGAGAGGTGATTATTTATGGGCTTTCTGCCTTCCGACAAGTGGCTTGAACAATACGACAAGACACTTGTTCCGGAGATGTTTGTTCGTATCACTTACCACGTCTCTGACGATAAGGCCCAAGCAGACGCCATTGCCAGCTCTTCCAACCAGGCTTTATTCAGCAACACGTTGTCTGTCACAGACCCGGATTCTGCTTCCTTGGCCAATTATGCCACCGGAGAACCTAATTTGTGGGTCCTCGACGGGAGCAAAATTTTGGTCCCAGGTTCAGAGCCATACGAGAACGCTGGGTATTTAAGTATGGATTGTGTTTCTGACACAAACCATCCGATTATCACTTTCTCTTTCAGCAAAACACACACTGAAAGAATCCCCGGAATTACAATCGTGTGGTCGTCCGCTTTAAATGAATATGCAAAATCTTTTAAATTGACGGTTTATAACGGCAGCGAGCTTGTTGCAACAAAACAAGTTGACGGCAACCAGTCTGTTGAATCCTCTGTAGATTTTGAGATTTCCGGATATGATTCAATCACTTTGGAAATTTTAGAGTGGTGCATCCAGGGCCGCAGAGCAAGAGTGGAGCAAGTTGAATTCGGCCAACGTATTCAATTCAACAAATCGGACTTGCTCTCCTATACGCACGAATCGAAACGGGACCCGGTTTCCGGTCAGCTTTCCAAGGATTCCGTTTCGTTTTCCGTTGATAATTCTAAGCAGCGTTGGAATCCGGTAAACCCGGGCGGTCTTTACCAATATCTTTACGAACGTCAAGAGGTTTTTGTTCAGTATGGCATGGACATGGGAGATTCAATCGAATGGATTGATGGAGGGAAGTTCTTTCTTTCTGGATGGACAATCCCAGCAAATGGCATAACAGCATCGTTTGACGCCAGGGATGCTCTGTCATTCCTCCAGGATTCTATTTATACCGGGCACACAAGCGGAACGCTTTACCAAATGTGCTTTGACGCATTAGAACTTCTGGACGTTTCCGGGATATCTTATGAGATTTCGGAAGAATTGAAAAACTATTCTTGCGACATCCCGTCCGATACTTCTTCTTACAAAAACGCCGATGTTCTTCAGCTTGCTGCAAACGCAGCCGGAATGGCTCTTTACCAATCCAGAGACGGAGTCATTCACATTGAACGTGTTCCTCTTGTTCCAGTCACGAGGTCTGGTATTGAGGAAATATCGCTCTTGAATAGCTTTAAATACCCAGAAATAACGTTTTCGACAAAAATAAAAAACGTATCGTGTAAGGTTGGCGGCGAATCCGTTTTTTATCCAGCCGGAGCTAGTGGGAACGGAGCGACCCAAAGCATCAATAATCCGCTTGTATCGAAATCTGTATCTTCTAGCGCAAAAAATGCGTTGACCGAAACATACGCACTTCTTTCTAACAGAAGAAAGGTAAACCTGGAATTTCGTGCAAGCCCTCATATTGATGCGTTGTCTTTTGTTAGAGCAAACCATCAGTTTGGATATGCATCGAACGTTCTCGTTACGGATGCCAAGTATACCTTTAACGGATGTTTTAAAGGTACGATGGAAGGATATATGGTGGAAAGTGCGAGTGCCCTTAGACTTGATAAGGACTCCGTTTTTGTGGCTCCTGGAGAGACCGTTCGTTTAACCGCAACGCTTGTCCCTTCCTCAGAGGATTCCCCAGCAATCGGATGGGAAGCATCTCCTCCCGACGTTGTTTCCATTTCCGTCGTTTCCAACAAAGGCGGCGTTTCTGTTTGCGACATTTCTTTTGTTTCCAGTGGAGATGCCGTAGTCACAGCCTTCGTGTCTTCCGTATCTGCAAAGTGTACCGTTATCAGTCAGGCTTCGTCTTTGTCGGATATGCCGGAAGGATCGTCTGTTTACATTCAAGAAAGTGGTGCGGATGTAGAGTTTGTTGTCGCAAAACATGGGTATGAGCCTGGCTTAAATGGTCCGGGGAGAACACTTCTTATCAGGAAAGAACCTCTTGCTGAAACAGTGTGGAACCAGACGCACGTCAATACATACGACGGAAGCTCCATCGACAGGCTGTTGAAGGGAGATTACGCAAACAGATTTAGCGACACCGTCAAGTCCGCAATGGGGCTTACCTCTTTCTATTACACGGTAGGCGGTAGCACTACGGAAATCAGAACGCTTTCTCGCAGTGTTTTTCTCCCGTCTATTTATGAGATGTTTGACCCGGAAGACAAAAACGCAGATGTTTATGTAAATGGCAGTAACCCGTTTTTCAAAAAAGAAGGTTCTGTACTACCAAAGCAAACCCGAAATGCTTTTGTTCAGTCTTATGATGATTCCGTCAATCGTCTTATCCGCAGATGGTCACGCTCCCCTGCATGGCGAGATTATTCCGGGAATCCCATTCAAGGCCAGCTTGTTGGAACATACAGTCTCGGAACAAATAATGGAGGCAAGACGTTTTTCTATTCAGAATCGTATAACGCGTGGAGTTCCAACAAGTTCAGTCCTGCTTTTACGCTTCCGTCTACGACTAAAGTCGGTAACGACAAAAAGATTTTGCTTTAAGGAGGGACTATGGCAACTTGGATTACAGACAGAACCCAAGACGATGTTGACCGCCTAAAGTTCATTTATGGTAAAGCCGTGAACGGGACCTGGACGGATGAGGAAAAAGCGGAGTGGCTTTCCGGTATGAAAGGGGCTCTTGACTACAGAGATTTTTCGAGAATAGAAACCGGCATATCCGAGCTTGCTTCACTTCTCGGTGCGGACGTAGATGTCAAGACGGACTGGGACATAAACGGGTATCTTACCACGTCAGATGCCACTAGGTGGCTGTCGAATATCGAATCTATTCGTTCTAAAAACTCAGGAGACGCCAAAACTGCGCCAACGCCTACGTCTATGGACAGGCTTGGGTTTGAAACAATGAACCAGCTTGAAAACATCCTATCAAGCATAGAGTCGCTTGCTAAAACTTATGTTACTTTTTCTGGCGAATACATGACTGGGGAGGGTCAATATGGTTTTTAAAGACCGCATCTCAAAATATCCTGGCAGGTGGACGTTAGTCCGTGAGGATGGGTCGTCTGAAATTGTAACGCTCGTCCGAAACGACGAACCCATAAAGGACGGCACACCAATCAACGCATCCACTTTAAATGAGCTGAGTACAGTTGCAGGTGCCATCAACGCAAAAGAAGAAGCTGTTTCGGCGGCAAATTCCGCTGCGGAAGAACGTGCAAAAGCAGAACAGGCTGCAAAAAATGCCGCAAAAGATGTTTCTGCAATTGTAAAAGCGGACTCTGAAAATGCAGCTTTGTCTGCTGCTGCTGCCAAGACAAGCGAAACCAATTCAAAGCGTTTGGAATCTCAGTCTGCTACTTATTTGCAGGGCACAAAAGAATACTTTGAGCAGGTCCGCACCATCACCATCGGTGCACAGGGGTGGTACGCCACGCCGGAAGCTCTGAAAGCCGCTGTTCCAATAGGCGAAAATGGCTGGTGGGCGGTCGTTGGCACCACCGACACCATTTGGACGTGGGACAGTGACACGAATTCGTGGAAGGATAGTATTCAAAAAGCGGACCTTTCCGACTACTACACCAAGGCCCAGGCCGACGCCAAGTTCGGCACGCCGTACACCTTGCCGCCCGCTACGGCAGACCAGCTGGGCGGCGTGAAGGTAGGCGACTATCTGGACATTGCCCCGGACGGCACCCTGAGCGGCAAGACGCTGTATGACACCATCGCGGCCAGTGTGGCGGTAAAGTCGGAGGCGCGGCTGGTGTGGAGCGGAAAAACAACGATTGGGAGGAGAAAAACTGAGACAATTAACGTTCAGGACGGTGTAGATTACGTTAACCTCCGCATAAACGAAACTGATTTTAATCTTACCCCTGGTATGACATATGAAACTGGCAGTTTTGGCGCGGGAAGTCTCAAGGTCACAGTATTATTTTCGGCCGACAAAAAACGTCTTGAATGTACCCTTACCAATACGTTGAATACTGTATCGGTTGTATTCACCGGCTACCACTACCCGACGTTGGAAGAGCTGCTGACCGAGACGCAGGCCGCGCAGGCGGACACGGACGCCCTGGCGGTAGATCAGGAGTACCGCGTCGCTCTGCTGGAGCTGGGACTGACCGACGACACCACCACTGATACAAGAACCACATAAGGAGGTAAACCTATGTTGTATCGTACCTGTAAACGCCTGATCGAGCGCGGACAGACCGCTGGTCTTGCGGACAAGCTGGACGTTTTCTACGCCATTGGCCGCATCACCGAGGCCGAGTATAAGGAGCTGATCGAGCTGCTGGAGGACAAGACCGGCAATAAGAACAAGGAGGCTTAAATGAGTAAAACAATCATGGACGTTTCCCGCTGGCAGGGCAACATCAACTGGGACAAGGTCAAGGCCAGCGGAAAAATTGACGGTGTGATGCTGCGGGCAATGGGCAACAGCAAGACAGGCGTACCCAGCAAGCCGTATCTTGACCCGACCTTTGAGCGCAACTATGCAGAGTGCACTCGGTTGGACATCCCGGTGGGCGTGTATGGCTACTTTAAGGCCGTCAACCGGGCAGAAGCTGACAAGGAGCTGGCCCTGCTGAAAAGCGCCCTGATCGGCAAGACGCTGCGCCTGCCGGTGGCTGTGGACGTCGAGGACGCGCTGCCCGCGAAGCTTAGCAAAGAGGTGCTGACCGACCTGACTGCTTACGAGCTGAAAACGGTGCAGGACTGGGGATTTTACTCTATCTTGTACACCTACCTGAGCTATGCAGACAAGCACCTTTACATGACCGGCGCGGCGCTCAAGCCCTATGATGTGTGGCTGGCGGCCTACCGTAGCCAGAAGCCCGCCACGGTATACCCCTATGGGATGTGGCAGCATACCAGCTCCGGCAGCGTTCCGGGCGCTGCCGGCAATGTTGACCTGTCCATTGCCTACAAGGACTATACCAGCATCATCTGCAAGAAGGGCCTGACCCGTCTCCGGGAGGACGAATGAGCGAGGCTATCACCGTAGCACTGATTACCGGCGGTCTGAGTTTGATCGGCGTTATTTACTCCAATAGCCGCACAGCGCAAAACATGGATGCAAAGCTGGACAAGCAGCAGGCCATCACCGAAACCAAACTGGAAGAACTTACTCGTGAAGTGAGGGAACACAACAACTTTGCGCAACGAGTCCCGATTTTAGAAGAGCAAATGAAGGTCGCCAATCACCGTATCGCAGACCTTGAACAGGAGAAAGGAAACTGAACATGGCAGCAATTCTTAATTTCATCCCCGCCCCCGTCGCAATCGTTCTCATCATCGTCGGCTTTGTGGCTCTGGCAGTCGGCGCTATCCGCATGGGCTATAAGCAGCTGGTCAAAGATCTGGCCTATGACCTCGTGTGCAAGGCCGAGGACAGCATCATGGGCAGCGGCCAGGGCGCAAAGAAAAAGAAGCAGGTCTTTGACGCGCTGCGTGCGGCCTGCCCTGCATGGCTGAAGCCTATCATCACGGATGAAGTGCTTGACGCGGTGATTGAAAAGGCCGTAAGCCTGATGAAGAAGGCACTGGCAGATAATCATCCTGCTATCAACAAGGAGTAATTTATGATCGAGCTAAGCGTATCTCTCGCATCCAATGGCGTCGTCAAAGTGCCGGGCTATGAGCAGCTGGTGCGCTTTGGCTACACCAAAAACCGGGGTGTGTACCGACTTGCTGTCACCGCATCCGGCGAGTGGCAGGACCTGACCATCCGGGCCTTTTGGCACGTCCCGGGCGGCAAAGACCCGGCATCCTCGCTGGTGGTGGACGGCTATGTGGCCGTGCCTGCCAGCGTGACCGCACAGCCCGGCAGCGGGTGCGTCACCTTTGAGGGCAGTGACGGCACCCGCACGGTGACCAGCGCAGACCTGCGCTACCGTGTGGCGGCCAACAGCGGCACCGACGACGGCAGCCTGCCGGAGCCGGGCACCCCTGCATGGCAGCAGCTGGTGAATGCCGTGCACACCGATGCCACCGCCGCAGAGCAGGCCAAGACCGACGCACAGACTGCGGCGCGGCAGGCAGGAGCGGCCGCACAAAAGGCCGCTGCCAGCGAGAAAGCTGCCAATGACGCACAGAAAAAGGCCGCTGCCAGCTTACAGGAGCTGAAGGACGGCATTGCCGCTGGTGACTTCAAAGGCGAGCCGGGAGCTACCGGACCGGTCGGCCCGCAGGGTGAGCAGGGGCCTCAAGGCCCCACAGGCGCTACAGGAGCCACTGGCCCGCAGGGTGAAACTGGCCCTCGTGGTGAACAGGGGCCGCAGGGCGAGAAGGGCGAGAAGGGCGAGAAGGGCGAGAAGGGTGACACCGGCGAGGCGGGCCCTGCTGGCGCGGACGGCAAGGACGGAGCACCCGGCAAAGACGCCACCGTGGATGCCACCCTGAGCCAGAGCGGCAAGGCCGCAGACGCTAAAGTGACCGGCGATGCGCTGGCGACCAAAGCAGTCATAGATGACACCACAGTCGGCACCGACGCATGGAGCAGCAAGCACCTTGTGGACATGCTCTGCCCGCCACTGGAAGAGACCGGCAACCCGTTGCAGTGCTACCCCGTGGCAAATTATCCGCTGGGCGTGACTGCCAGCTGGGAGCCCACGCAGGAAGGGAGCGCCGAACCTAGCCCGGACAATGTCCGGCCGATTAAGGGACGTGACAGCATCACAGTGACAAGGTGCGGGGAGAACCTACTGCCGCATATCTTTGACAGAATACCCGACACGGTAACCAAAGACGGCCTTACCATAGTAAAAACGCCAAAAGGGACTATCCATGTATCAGGCGAGAAAACAGGGACCAACTGGACGGATTTATTTAGAATAGCCCTAGCAGAATCTGAACGGGTTGAGATTCCAGCAGGAACGTACTCGATGGGCAGCGGCGTGAGCCTTACGACAGACAAAGGGAATCTAAACGTGCCACCTTTTACCATCGACACGCCCCGCATTATCACGGGAGCATATGCGGCGGTAAATACAGCGGGAACGTATAACAAAGATTACATTCCAGCACTTGTTGCGGGGAGTGAGAAGCCGACAAAGGTTGAGCCATACACCGGCCAAACCGCCACCCTCACTCTGCCCCGCACCATCTACGGCGGCGAGGTGGATGCTGTGACGGGAGATGGGCAGGAGACGTGGCAAGCCAAGTCCTTTAACGGTACAGAAAATTGGGCACTATATGACGATGGTAGTAGCGCCAAATTTTTTTACACGGCTGACTATACCGTAGATAGCGAACCGCTTGATACTATATGTTCACATTTTAGCAAAGCTGCGTTTACTCGGGGGACAATTATCCGCGTTTATACGAGTGTATTTACCGACTTAGATGCGTATAAAGACTACCTCACCGCCCAGTACGCGGCAGGAACACCTGTCCAAATCGCCTACAAGCTGGCAACTCCAACGCCTTTCACTGCCACCGGCGCACAGCCTATCCCCGCCCTCCCCGGAGTGAACACAGTCTTGACCGACGCAGACAGTGCAACCGTCACCGGCAGAGCAGACCCCATCAAGCGCATCACTGACCTTGAGGACGCAGTAGCGTCCATGACCTAAAGGAGGACTGACTATGGCAATCAAAAGCAAAGCCCGCCATGACCTGACCCTGCGCTCCATCAAGCGGGAAATCGCCGCTGGCCGCGATGTGGCATACTGGCTGGACAGGGCGTACACCCATCTGGACAGCGGCCTGCTGACGGAGGATGACATCGCAGAGGTGGAAACTCTGGCAAGGGCGTACTATGACGCACTGGACGCGGAAGACAAGGCGGACGCTGAGGAAATCACACAGTAAGGAGGATATCATGGCAAGCACTACATACCGCCATCTCGGTGACGTCACCGGGATGTTCGCCGCACAAGAACAATTTCGTGACATCACGAAAATGGTGACAAAACGTCACCAGTTTGCCGTGCTTGGCAATATGGTGCGCAACGCGGGACAGCTGCCGCAGCCTTTCTGGCTCGGTGCTGCCCGTGGCGGCGGCTCGTGTAGTGCTGCCCGCTGCGCTGCAAGGACTTGACCGACAGCAGATGACCGCCGCCATCAAAAGCGCACCGCTTGGGAGGGTAGACCGTAAGATAGCCTTACTGCGGTACGTTGAGCGGCTCCCGCTGCCGGATATTGCAGCACAGACCAATTACAGCCGGACGGCGATAGGCTACCGGCTGAAAGGTATTTACAAAATGCTGAATATGTGATATACTAATTATACGAGATGGTGGATAGCGCATACACATCCATCATGAATGTATGCAAGAGACCAGCGGAAGAACGTTTACCCGCTGGTCTCTTTTTTCAACCCCCGGTGTTCCGTTTGGAGCATCGGGGGCTTTTTTTACTTTTTCTTCAATTCCTCAAGCCTGCTGGAAAGTTCTTCTTCCCATCCTTCATGTTCTTTGAGGTACGGGGCGTAAATTGTGATTTCGGCTTCCTTTCGGGCCGCAACGGCTTCTTCGATCGTGTTATAGCTTCCGAGATGATATTGCTTGCGTTGGAAATTGATATATGCACGCCATCGACCGTGGCAGTCTTTACACACGCCATTTGCGCCAGAAGTGGAATTTTTATTGATATGGCCTCCGACCCTTGTGCGAATCGACATAAGGGAAGAGCCACCCGTGTAAGCTGTGCTGTGAATTGCCCCGGTTTTCTCTCCAATGTCCCTGTTGCAATCTGCGCAATGCTGGATCAGAGAAAGCCTTGTAAGCTTTACGGTGGTTTCCCTCCCACATTTCGGGCAAATAGCGCGGCACAGAAAATGACCTGACCTCTTTTCGGGCAAAACCTCTAACACCTGCCATCCGTTGATGACGTGTCCCTCTTTTTCCTTTGCCTTTTTCAGTCTTGCGGTTGTCAGGCCTGGCTTTTGCCCTCGATTCGCGCAAGACAGACAGCTGCGGCTTTTTCCAAGACGGAGGGAGCTGTCATACACGTCTTTTACCACTCCGCACTCACACTGGCATGTGTAGTAGTGCGGCTTTTCAGACGGCGCAAGTACCGTCCACTTTCCAAAATGCTTTCCAGTCAAATCTGCCATAACATTCTCCTCAGATCAGGCCGTAGTGCTCGGCCAGCAGGAAGCGGACGTATTCCGGGCAGTCGCGCTCGCCCAAACACCACCCCTGCACCGTGCGGCGCGGGATGCCCGCACCCTTTGCAAAGGCGGTCTGGCTGATGCCGGATGCCACCACCATCTCCCGCACGCTCATGCGTGCTGCTGCCCAGATACGGCCCAGACGGTCTTTCTCGGCGTCCAGATCGGCGCAGCCATCGGAATCGTCCGGGATGCTGAGGGTGACGTTACCGAGAAAAACTTCTTTCGGCTGCTTGGCAGCCATGCCAAAAAGCTCTGCTTTGCTGTACATGGTTGACTTCCTTTCTTTCGGGTGATAATATGTTCGTGTACCTCCATGGTACGTCTTTCACAAAAGCCCCGTCAAGTGTTCGCTGCACTTGACGGGGCTTTTTTATTTAGCACATTTGACCGAGGAGCTTAATTTCAAAGTCATCCGGGGTCATGCTGTTGCAGTATTCAAGCGCAAGATGGTTGCGTAGGAACTGCTCTGCCTGCTCGGCATTTGCGCCTACCTGACGGTGCTCCTCGCTTGCAAACTTTTTGCAGGACACGCTGAAAGCAAAAACGTGGTCATTGTTTTTAGGATCCTTGAACGCTTTTTCTGCGATTGCAGCATCGCTTTCGTCAAAAAGACTAAACGCGGTAAGCGCGTCCTTCACCTCGTTATACGCGATCATGCGGCGGGCTATCAGGCTCTGCGCTTTCTTGACACGTTCCGGGTCGCCACATCCCAGCAGATAAGAGTAGTGGTCATTCAACTTGTTCTCCAGATACTCAAAAGCAGCCTCCATGCGTTCAACTTCAAAATTCGTCATAATAAAAACCTCCATGTTGTTGTGTGTTGGTGTCTTTCACTGTCTTTATTATACGCTCATTGAGCGCAAAATACAAGCCTATTTGTAAAATTTTGTGCTCAATGAGCACTTTTTTTCTTTTGGCAAAATAGAGCATTTTTGTCCTTCGTTGTACCTTCGTTGTCTCTCGTTTTCTGCCAGTGCGGTACACTGGGCGCAATAGGAGGGATGAACCATGAGCTATTACCAGACACCCGGAGCGCCCTATGTTCCGCAACAGCCTGTCAACCCTTACGGCGGTATGGGCACGGTCGGGCTTGCCACTCCCATGCCAAATGCACAGATGCAGCAGGCACAGCAGCAGCGTCCGCAGCCGATGAATGGGCAACAGCCTGTTCAGCAGTCGGTACAGGACGGCGGTTGGCTGCTGGGTAGACCTGTTTCCAGCAGGGAAGAATTTTTGGCAATACCGTCTGACCTGTACGGCAGACCGACCTATTGCCCAGACCTGCGGAGCGGAGTGATCTACTGCAAGCGGCTGAACCCTGACACCTGCGAATCCTATGTGCAGGAGTTTTACAGCCCGGAAGCGTGGCGGCAGATACAGGCGCAACAGGCACAGCAAACCGCTGCACCGACACAGCAGTATGTGCCTATTGAGCAGTACAACGCCCTTGTACATCGGCTGGATGAACTGGAAAAGTGGCAGAAGAGCTTTTCAAAGCCCGCTGCCGCTGCAAAGAAAGGAGAATAACAATGTCCTCTCCGTTTGATATGATTACGCACAGCCCCATCATGCAGCTTGCAAATTTGGCTCGTGCCGGACAGAACCCAATGGGGCTTATCCAGCAGTTGAGCGGGCAGAATGCTCCTATCATGCAGGGCTTGAACCTGATTCAGGGCAAAAGCGAAGCACAACTCAGGACGATGGCGCAGAACCTTGCCAAAGAGCGCGGCATCGACCTGAACCAGCTGGCAAGCGTCCTGAATTTGACGCTGCCGAAGTGAGGAGACTTTGCAATGGACGATTTTGAAAACAGCCATCCAGAAAAAGATTTTGACTTCAACAATCTGTATGGGAACGACAAAATATGGGTTCCTTTGATGCTTGGCTTGATTTTCGGTGCTGCCAGCAAAAAGTTGGATAACCCAGAAGACGAAAAAAACAATCTTCCAAGCTGATTTGATAACCCCAAAATAAGCATCCCTCTAAGCGAAACGCTTCTCAGTTTTGCGGACTTGATAAAAACCGCTTTTATCTGGCTTCGCCCATCGCACACGGCGGTGGGATAGCATAACGCAAAACTGAAAGGAGTTTTGTTATGGACGATTTTGCAACTGGCTATCTGGCTGGGCAGGACGGCGGTAATAACAACGGCGGATTCTTCGGCAACGAAGGTCTGTGGGCTGTTATTATCCTCGCTATTATCTTCGGCTGGGGTACGAACGGCTATGGCCGGAACGGCGGCGACAACGGAATGAACAGCTACATCCCCTATCTGGTCGGCACTGGCGCAACCGGGCAGGGCGGTAACGACACCCGCGCGGCTCTGTCTGAGGGCTTCTACCAGCAGGATACCTCCCGCTCTCTGGCTGGCATCCAGAGCGGCATCTGCTCTCTGGGCTATGACCAGCTCGCACAGATGAACACCCTCAACGCTGCTATTGCGGGCGGCTTTGCTGGTACTAATCAGGCGATCTGTCAGCTCGGCTACCAGAACGCACAGCTCGTGAACGGCCTGGAACGCAGCGTGTCCAACGGCGACAACGCCATCAGCCTTGCCATCATGCAGGAGGGTAACGCACGGCAGGCGGGTCAGACCGCACTTTCCACGCAGCTGGCATCTTGCTGCTGCGAGAACAAGCAGCTCATCGGCGACCTGAAGTACACCATTGCACAGCAGGACTGCGCTACCCGTCAGGCTATCGCAGACAACGCCCGTGCCATCGTGGACAACTGCAACGCCAATTTCCGCAGCATGATGGACTACTTCACGCAGGATAAGATTGCCACTCTGACCGCTGAGAATCAGAACCTGAAGTTCGCCGCTTCTCAGGATCGCCAAAATGCGCTTCTGACCACTGTGATGTCCCAGCAGACCGATACCATCCTGAACCGGGTCAATCCTCGTCCGATTCCCGCTTATCAGGTGGCAAACCCCAACGTGGGCGTGAACTGCTGCGGCTGCTGCTAACCTACACACTCCCCGATAACACCGGGTGAACCATCGGGGCAGGGGCAAGACACCTCTGCCCCTGATTTTTTAGGAGGAAAATACTATGGCTTGCAAAACAAGCTGCAAACTCTGCCCGCACTTGGTCATCAGTCAGGCAGTTACGTTTGCCGACGATACTTTGACCATCAACATCCCTGCTGGCGCATACCAGAACGGAGAGAAGTATTGTATTGTTGTCGCTCAGAGCTTGCCGGACACGGCCACCATCAATGCCCCTGTGGTTATTACCATTGGCGCAGGCACGACCGCATACCCTCTGACCGACTGCAACTGCGCTCAGGCGACCGCTGAGAGCATCCACACCCGCACCCGCTACGCTACCCGTGTGGCAACGTCTGCAACCGGCACCGGCACGTTTAAGTATCTTGGCTGCTTCTGCCGTTCCCACGCTGGTGCGCCTGCGTCCATTTCTTGAGGAGGTATAGATTATGGGCAAGACTAATTTTCGCCGCATGATGATGCTCCGCGACCACGATAAAGACCGTGAGCCGGAACGTGACCGCCTTGAGGAAGAGCGTGACCGCAGGGAACGTGAGCTGGAACGCCGTCTGCGCAAGCTGGAAGATGGCAACGACCGCTATTCTTACTATCCGCAGGAGGAGAACCGCTACATCGACCCATACCCTATCCCCCGCTACCCTGACGTAGAGAATGGGCGCAGAATGCCGCAGATTGGTTTCTCGCAGAGCGGAGACTGGGAAAAGCGGTCTGGGCAGTATAAGCATGGCGGTGCGGACAGCCGCTCCATCAATATGCCGCGCAAGCACCTCACCCACGATGAAGCGGAAGAATGGTGCGACAGCATGGTGAATGCTGACGGCACAAAGGGCTGTCACTGGACGCTGGAACAGACACAGGACGTTGCCAAACAGCGGAATATCACTTGTGACCCGAACGATTTCTGGGCTGTCATGAACATGATGTACTCGGATTATTGTCAGGTCGCAAAACGCCAGTCCGTTGACACTCCGGGCTTCTACGCTGACATGGCAAAAGCGTTCCTTGAGGACGCAGATGCCGCAGACGGCAAGGCATATCTCTACTGGGATTGCATTGCTGATAAGTAAAACAGAACACCCCTGTGTCCTTGATTGGTTGCACAGGGGTTTGTTTTGTTATTCATCAAAAATATTTTCGACCGGCGCAAAAGCGATGCTTTCCATTCCAAACTTACACATCGGGCAAATCCAAACATAGCTTCCATCCATGAATTTTCTGTCCATGAATTTTTCTTCTATCTTCATATCTTTACCTTTTACCCAAGCAACCGTTCCACAACATTGACATCTAAAGCCAACCGCAAATTTTTCTTTTTCTCTGCAAGTCAGGCTCTCAAGTAAACTTTTTTCACTCATATTCTTCCTTTCTCCCCTGTGCGGTTATTGCGGCTACACAGGGGATTGTTCTTTAGCAAGTTTCTGTATCTCCGATTTTCTGCATAGTGCTTTTAAGATTTGGCACATCTTCTTCCGGCATTTTACGTTTGATACCAATAATCGCTTGCGTAATTCCAGCTTTGTTTAACTGATTTACAGACTTGCGAAACACAAAATCAATATTTGCGTTCGCCTTAATTGTTCCGTCATCTTCAAGATAACTGTTCGGAATCCATACATTCTGATTGCTATTATTGATTTTGAAACGCTTTGCTTTGTAGCAACCGTAGTCCTCTCTTACAATCAGCTCAACAGGAATACCCTTGTAATACTGCGTGTCAGTATTGTACTTTTCAGCCAGTTTTGATTTACGTTTTGCCACCTCTGCGTTTATTTTGGCTTGTTCCTCTTTACTCCTGCGCCTGTGTGGCTTGTATGTGCGCATAATCTCTCCCTCCTCATTCCCAAAGCACAGATTTTTCTTTTATATCAAATAAATCTTATAGATGGAATATAAGGCTCTTATCGAGTTCCACCACGTTGACAACGGAGAACTTTCCGGGAACTTCTCGCTCAGCTCTTGCTTTTGCTTCCTCCTTGCTGTTTGCAAACAAAACGAACGGAGTTTGAAGGCGCCCGCATTTTTTATTATCATCGTACTGGATTCCGACCCAATAGAAATTTTCCATATATTGCCCCTTTGTTATTTCAATATTTTACAGGAGGTTCAGGCAACGGCATCCAATATGTAATGTTATGGGTTCTACCCTCATCGTCCCGCCACTTTTTGAACTGCTCATCGTAATTTGCTATAACAACATCATCGGAACATTTTATCTTGTCCATGTTCATTCTCCCTGGAAATAAGCTTTTATCTGTTAAGCAGTTCTTTGATGTAAAGCGTCTCAAAACTTTTTAGATGAGGATGTTCGCTTCGAGCCATCTTTCCTGCCTGTTCTGCAACACTCAAAATACTTTCAAAATCATCATCTACATCAACAACATAGCACATACACTCATGGTCGTGCTTATCGTTCCAACCTTCAAAAAGAACAACAAACTTTTTCATATTGTCAATCCTCCAAAAAATCTTCTAGTTCAATCTTTCCGTCTGCCGCAGCAGCAGCTAGAGCGTACACATACTGTCCGATGGTCATTCCGTGCCGTCTGGCTTCACGGTTGATGTACTTGCGTTCTTCTTCGCTCATAAGAATGGTAATGCGCTTAGAACGCTTGCCGTCACCGCTTGCAACGCCCTGATGCGATTCCGGCATCGGGATTTTTTTCTTTGTCAAGCCAGCTTCAGCCAGTGCGCCGGGTACATTGCCATGTTCAATCAAAAGCTGCACTTCTTTTGCCTGTTTCAGCTTCTTTGGCTTACCTTCGCCTAATACGGCATCATTTGGCCGTCTTTCGCTGTCTTTGGCTTGCTTCGGCTTAATACTGCTTAATTCCGCTTCATTTGGCTGCGCATGGCTGTCTATGGCATCACTAGGCTTAATTAGTGCTTGTTCGGCATCATTCGGCTTTGTTTGGCTTACTTCTTCTTCCTTTGGCTCGCTTCGGCTTAATGTCTGCTCCGAAAAAACAGGCTGGAAGTCAAACCCGCCAAGCAGACCTGAGGATTTTTTGCTGGTTGATTTCATTCATCTTCCTCCCAATCTTCATCAAAGTCAGGAACGGTCGGCAATGGCATCCAGTGAGTTATATTATGCGGCTTTCCGCTTTTGTCCCGCCATTCCTTAAAATCTTCTTCATAGCCTACAATTTCTACATCGTATTCGTCTTTGCTAAACCCGATAACGTATGGGTTTAGTTCATCTGGCATTTCATCTTCTGATTTTGCCCATTGATTATTTGCAAGTTCTTTCTGCCACTTTTTGCAATATTTTTCAGCTAGATACCACTGAGAATGAAACGCCATTTCTTTCTCTTTATCGGAAAGGTCATTAAATGAAAAACCAAAATTGATAATGTAGACTTGCTCCGTGTCATCAGAACAAGTTGCATTCAAAAGATGTGGGTACAAATCGCTCATTTTTCTTTCCCCTCTACAATCTTCTTTGCCAGCTCTTTGAAATCCTCTGCGCTGGTACTCTTTGCCGTGCCACCGCTAAACAGGCTGTGCCGCTCTGCCTGTGCCTTGCGAACGCCCATAGACGGTCTAATCTTCACGTCCAGCAGTTTTGTTCCCATGTTTTGTGCAATCACAGGGAGCTGCTCTACAACCTCTTTGGACAGGTTCTCGCGGCTCTTGTACTGATTCAGAAGCAGACCTTCAATCTTCAAGGTCGGGTTGAAGTATCTGCGAACATCACCAATGGTCTGCGAAAGTTGGCTCAATCCGGCAAGCGCATAGCGGTCTGCTGTGATGGGCACGATAATGCTGTTGGCGGCGATCAGAGCGTTTACAAGAGCAAGACCGAGCTGGGGGGGAGTGTCCAAAACAATGTAATCGTACTGTTCTGACACGGATTCCAGTGCTTCACGCAGCCGGAAGTTCTTGCCAATGTCCCGGACAAGCTGCTCGTCAATATCCTTCAATGCGTTGTCTGACGGCAGAATGTCACCGGCTTCGCAGTTCTGGATTCCTTCTTCTACCGTACCCTGCCGGGTCATTACATCGAACAGGGTACACACGTCCTCTGTCTGTGCGCCGTAGGTGTCCGTTGCGTTGCACTGGGCATCGCAGTCCACCAGCAAAACTTTCTTACCAAGCAACTGTAACGCACCAGCCAGACAGGTGCTTGTGGTAGTCTTTCCTGTGCCGCCCTTCTGGTTGGCAACAGCTATGATTTTTGCCATTTTATCACTCTTTCTTTATTCGTATATCGGCATTTCTGCCCACGCTTCCACTCTTGCAATAAAGCAAGCGTCCAAAGAAATGTTCAACCTCTGAAACGATGTGTTTACAAACTCGCTCTTTTCAATAAACGCTGCGACTGTGTTTGTTGCCGTTATAGATTCATCTTTTAGATAGGCCGTTTTTACCGAACACAAGAACCGACCTTTCGCTTTTTCAATGATTTCTTGTGTTGGCATCCCATCATCTTTAACGGAATACCACACAATTTCCTGTTTCTTCATACCGCTCCTTTCTGCTTTATCTGCTCGCTGTGCTCATTCTGCATAATGCGTTGTATCTGACTACTTCAAGAAGCTATCGTCAAACGTAGCATAATCGTCAATGTCTGCTTCTTTCAAAATTGAGTACATATAAGCGCCGGGGTCTTTTTCAATCCTATCAAGTCGCTCACTGACAAGAATCCTGTATGCATTCTCAATGATGTTCACAACAGCTTCTTTTTTCTTGTTAGGCTTGATGTTCGGATACTTCTCCGGCAATCTCTTTGCCACCAGTTTTGCAGTCAAGATACACTGGCTTTTAGACATCTCCGGCGCAATAGATGCCCAATCCACATCCTCATATGCGCCACTGCGGGGCTTTCTGGCAGGTCGTTGGCTCTTTGGAACATCTTTTAGCTCTACGCTTTCAACCTCGTTAGCTTCCACGTCTATGACTGGCTCATTAGACTTGAAAGCTACATCGAACTTCACAGCAACCGCATTGCGACCTCTCATGACCTTGTCATATTCAACGCACAGGTCTGATACTTCGTTTATTTCAGCTACCGCAATATCAATGACACGCCGCCTAAGATGCTTGAACTCTTGATAGCTAGGTTCTCTTGCGCCAAGCTGTTCCCTTAATCTATCCAACGTAATTTCGGGCTGGCTCACGCCACGTCCGATGAACTCTCGGAGAATTGAATACAGCAAAATGCTATACTGCGATTTCATATTCGCTGTGTAGCGCAAGCGATACTTGACATATCCACGCTCTGCAATGTCGAAGAAAACAGGTTGTAGAAGTGGGTTACAGCACAACGACACAGTAATGTTCATCAAACTAGGTTCAAAATTTACAGTTGCTCTGCTGAACAAGGGATACAAGTCAAACGAGCCTGAACCGTCACCTCTAGGAACTTCAACGGAGTTGTCGATGAAATGCTTGACCTGTGCTTTCAAATTTCTAGAGTTGATTTTCAACCCCAAAAACTCGCAATATTCTTGTAACGTAAACTGAACCGTTGAAGTTTCGGGGTCTCTCGGATTGATACGGCTAAGATACACTTCAAGCAGCCGAAGCTCTCCTGCTGTATAGTCAGTGAATTTTGCCCAAACAAGCTGTCTGCTTTTTTCAACCAAGTTCCCGCCTTTAATATCAGACAATCTTATCACGCCTCCTCTCGTATAAGAGTATATCACAAACAGGTGTACAAATCAATAGCAAGTGTACACCTGTTTCCACTTCTTGTACACCTAACTGTCCACATTTCGTACACCTATATCCACAATCTGTACACCTATATCCATTTTTTGTACACCTCTTTACATTATATAAAACAAGACTATTAACAAGATTATAAAATAACTTCTACTAATAGCAGAAGAAGAAAATTTTCCACAAAATCTTTTCTTTCTCTATTAAAAAGTGGAAAACACAAAGCGAATATTGCTAAATAAACAGATGTTTAACATTCGAAAGGTTAAAACGCTTAACGGTTAGGTTTACCTAACGTGTACAAAAAGTGAATGAAAAAATTTTAAGTCAATGCTATGGGGGACGGATTGACAAGCCACTCAATCGCAAACAACAAATTAACGCTAATCCGTCATTTATTCCGTGCGAATGTTGTCGATTTACAATTTATGGGGGACAGATTGACAAGGCAAATTTGCCCGATAGGTGTACAAAAAGTGGATGAACGTGGACAAAATGTTCCTCAAAAACTGCGATAATTCGACAATCAACCGCTTATGTTATTGGGATTAACAGTATAGGAATCGTTGGACTTCATGGCTGCTTCTGTCCCGGCATCTTGCGCTTGATAAAGAATCTCCATCTTCGGGGCGGTTCCATTCGGGTCTGGGTCTGTTCCGGTAGCCTGTGCTATCTCATAGTTGCCCGATACCATCCGGCAAACAGAGACCCTGTCCTTCAATGGCGTATGGAGGTTTGCCAGAACCTCCGTCAGCACGCCCATGTGGTCTGAACCGTGATCTCCGTACCGGATGTACAACAAAGCATCTATCTCGTAGGAAGAACATTCAATCATGGCATCTATGAGAATCTGACGCTTTTCCATGTTGGAAAGGTCGTCTTCCAGATGCTCCAGCAGTCCAGGATAAATGCAAGCGTCCATGTATCGAGCCGCCGATACGCCGCAACAGGTGAACCAGCGCATAGCCATTGGTAGGGAAATAGCCGCCAGACCTTGCTCCCAGTTGGCAATCGTGCCACGATTCACGCCCATTCGTGCTGCTAATTTCTGCTGGCTCAGACCGGAACGCATCCGTGCCATCTCTAATGCTTTGGCCGTTCTTACCAAATATTCATCCATAAATTCACGCCCTTTCAACAAAATTCTGCAAAACTGCCGGATTCGACAAGCCAAAAAATGGAAAAAGCTGCTATGGAGAACCAACAGAAGCCTGTGTTATAACTGTAACATCGAAAAAATAATCAAACAGGAGGTAACAATATGATTATCATTGACGGGATGCCCGCATCTGAACCGACCGAAAGCAGAACGCCAAAACCGTGGGAGGAAAGCTAATGAATCGAACCGTAGATGCTCTGATTATCCCATACGCCCGCAGACGGACGCTGGAGCTTGTCCTAAGCCTTTCTGGGTACGAAGCTGATAAAGATGCTTACCTCGAAGCGAAAGGCATCCTGGAACGTGCCGTAGCCGCCTTAGACGATGGACGCGACCCGGCAGATAACATCGAACGCATTGACGGACAGCTCGTAGAGCTGTGATTGGAGGGAAAATGGATAGGCGTTGTCCCTTTTGACTTGAACGCTCGTGGCTTCCCCGATGAAAAGTAACGGATGCGAAGAAAACATTCGATTTTTGCAAAGTTGTTCAAATTGTATTGACTATACAACTGAAAGATGTATAATCGTATCAAATGAACAATCGTATTTACTGATCGGGAGGATATGCTGCAATGAGCGAACAAGAAAGAGCGAAAATTGACCGATTTATTGCATGGCTGCGGGAACATCCTGAAAAGATTCCAGCAGCGGAACAAGCACTAGACCTAGAGTAACAGAGAATCCCTTGCGCAGAGCTATACCAGCCCGGCACAAGGGATTCTTTTTATTTTACCGGGTCAGAACCACTTCTTTTTTCGGTTTCTACGGTAACGATATTTTCTGCTATTGCCATATAGCACACGGTCATTGCCTTTTAACAATGCCTGCATAAACCAAAAGCAAAAGGCACAGCCGCACAACAAGTAATACACGGGCTTGCCTCACATCTTCTCGATCAGGTTCATCAGCGCTTCGCGTTGCGCTGTCGGCATAGATTCAAGCTTTTTTCTAATCCGCTCCACTGCTGCATCGACTTCACTTTGCGGCTGCTGGGGCGGGTTTTCTTTTTGTACGCCAGTGAGAAGGTAGTCTACCGATACGTTGAAGTAAGACGCAATTTTAGAAAGAACCTCTGTGGACAGGCTTTTGGTTCTTCCAGCTTTCAATTCGGAAAGAAAACTGCGGCGAATCCCAATGTTGCCGCAAAGGGTTCCGTCTTTGATGCCCTCTTTTTCGCAGAGTGCGTGGATGTTGCTGTACAAGTCCGACATAAGAACACTCCCATATTTGTGCAAGTATACAAATGCACAGAATTTTGTACAAAAGAGTTGACTTGTACAGAAGTCTGTACTATAATACAGACATGGGCGGTACAGAACACTGTACAATATGAACTCTTTACACCATTATATTAGTACAGTTTTCCGTACTTGTCAATAGATTTTAGCAAATGGAGGTGGAATTTTGAAAGAAAACTTCTGGTCTGATTTTGGGCTTGAAGTAAAGATGAAGCTGCTTCAGCGAGGTATGAAGCAAACGGAACTGATTCAGGCTGTCAGGGATGACACAGGACTGTTCTTTGACGATTCGTACCTCTACAAGATTCTTCGCGGAGAGCGAAAGCCAGAGAAGATTATCCAGAGCATTTGCAAGATTCTTGAAATCGAGCAGAAGGAGGACTGAACATGGAACAGATCATCACCTTGAAGGTAGACCTTGAGCACCCGGATGAAGCAAAGTTTGCCATTGACGCGGCGGCCGAGGCCTACGAGGAAAGCAAAAAGCGCTGGGATGCCTTTGAAATCAACGAAGCCAAAAGCAGAGCACGAGACATTTTGTACAACCTGTGCAATGAATGTTACAGCATGATTTGGACGGTCACGGATGGCGCTGTGGGGCTGACGATTTGGAACGATTTCAAAGAGCCAAGCGTTGGTCAGTGTTATATGACCGAAGAAGGGCTGCGTGACATCTGGGTTGAAAGGCTGGTTGCTCTGTGTATTGCCACAGGTCAGGAAGTCCCGAAGTTCATCACAGACAAGGCTGGTGAGTGATGGTGACGAATTTTTGCAGGGCGCAAAGCCGCAAGCGTAGACTGAAGCTGGCAATGGCTGCTGGCGTGTCAAGAAACGACGCCAACAAGGTGCTTTGGATGGAGAAGTCCATCAACCAGTGCTTTGAACGTCACAATCGGGAAGCCAGACCGAAAGAGGAGATGCAGCGTGAAGATTAAATATTGCGAGCGTTGTGGTCTATTTCTTGGCTTAGTAAACCCTACAAAGAGATATTGCTCGGAGTGCAAGCACAAAATGGACAAGGAACGTGACAAAAAGCGTAAAAAACGCCTACAGAACGAAAACGCAAGAGCTAGAGAAACAAAAGCGTTTCCGTCTATCGGAGAAGTTCAAGTGCTTGCTGATAAGCTCGGCAAACACTACGGCGACGTATCACGGATGCTTGCGTCAGGAGAGCTGACCTATGAACGGTAAGTACTACGGAAAACGAGAAATCCGCTGGCACAGCCGGGAGAAAGAGCGGCTGGAACACATCAACAAGCGAAAGGAGAAAAATGAAAGCACTTGTGGAAATCGCCCTAATCTGGGGCATCATTCTGGCGTTGATTCTTGCAGCGTTCCTTTTGAACCTGTGGCTGGTACATCTCATTGAACTACTGGTAGGCGCAAAAGGCACATGGGGGATCATCGTGGCAGCCGCTGTAATGGCAACCGGATGGATTTTTAATTTTGGCAGCAAAAAGGAGAACCAATGAAAACTTTGAAAGGAACAGCATTGTCCATGATCGGTCTGGTCGTGGCAATTGCAGCAGTCGGGTGTGGAGACGCGATTCAGGGATGCCAGACCACCGCACAGATGTTTGGCTGGGTAATGGTATCATGCGGGCTTCTTGCAACGGCTATCGTCTTGTGTGCGCTAGCTGTTAGCGCCGAAGAGGAAGAACGCAGTGAACGCGAGCGCAGGAAAATCAAGTGCATTGCTCACCACACCAACGAGTGGAGGGATGCTTGATGAAGTGCCCGATGTGCGGTAGTGACAACATTACAACGGTTGATAGCCGGTCTGACCACGACAGCATCGTTCGCAGGAAAAAGTGCCTTGTCTGTAACCACCGGTGGTCTACCATCGAAATTGACAAAGACCAGTGGTACAGCGCGTTGCAAATCAAAGAGGAGCGCAAGAGAGGAAGACCCAAAGATGATTAACCTTGACAGATTCGGTGGCGCGACCGAGCCGGAGGACGGCGTGTACTTTATGACCAACGAGCAGATGGCAGAAGCCAAAGAAGCTGACCGTCTGGCTGAGATCGAGGACTTGCAGGCTGAAATCGAGGAAAGGGAAGTAGAGCTGAAAGACCTCCGTGCGCAGTTGGCAGAACTGATGGCTGGTTGATTTTGTACAGCCAAGTTAAGCCGAAGTAAGAATAATGAATCCGAAGAAAGGAAAGAAAAATGGCAGTATTAGTAATGGTCTATGGTCATTCCGGCAGCGGAAAGTCTGCTTCGCTTCGGAACTTTGACCCGGAACAGGTGGCGGTTATCAACGTGCTTGGAAAGCCGCTTCCGTTCCGAAGTAACATGAAAACATACATTACCAATGACTACGGCAAGATTGATGCCGCAATCCACAGCACCAAGCGTAAGTCTATCGTCATTGACGATGCCACCTACCTTATGACCGGTGAGTTCATGCGGAACGCAAAGGTCGCCGGATACCAGAAGTTCACCGACATGGCAGCAAACTTTAACGCCCTGCTGATGCGGGCAAAGGAGCTGCCGGACGATGTTGTAGTCTACTTCTTCGGACACAGCGAGCGTGACGGCGATGGCGGAGAGAAGTTCAAGACCATCGGCAAGCTGCTGGACGAGAAGGTCTGCGTAGAAGGGTACTTCACCATCGTTCTGAAAACTGTTGTGCAAGACGGACGATACCTGTTCAGCACTCGCAACGATGGGATGGACACCGTGAAAACCCCGCTGGGGATGTTCAACGATGCGCTGATCGAAAACGACCTCGCCGCCGTAGACAAGACCATCCGTGAGTATTACAACATCCCGGTTCGGCCGGATAACAAAGGAGAGTAACAGATGAAGAACATTAACTGGAATGACGTACAGGAAGCCACCGAACGCCGTGACCTGCCTGTTGGCGGCTATGTTGCCGGTATCTGCAAGGCAACGGACGAACCCGCAAAGGAGCGCCTGAACATCGAGTGGGAAGTCGCAGAGGGCGAGTTCAAGGGCTACTGGCGCGAGCAGACCGCTTCCCTTATCGAGCGTGGTAAGCTGAATACGGGCGAGTGGGCATGGGGCGGCAAGACCATCAAGAGCTACAAGGAAAAGGCGCTGCCGTTCTTCAAAGGCTTTATCACCGCTGTGGAGCAGTCCAATCCCGGTTACAAGTTCAACAACGATGAAAAGACCCTGCGTGGCAAGCTGGTCGGCGTAGTTCTCCGTGAGGAAGAGTACATGGGCAACGATGGCAACATCAAGACGAAACTTGTTGTTGACCGCTTTACCAGCGTGGACAAGATTCGTTCCGGCGACTATGAGGTCAGGCCGAAGAAAACACTGGCTGGTGCATCTGGTTCTGGCTACTCGCAGGGCGGGAACGATGACTTCTCCACGATTGAGGACGACGGTTCGCTCCCTTTTGATTAACGGTTACGCTACCTGGACAAAAGGCGAACCGCCTACCTTATATAAGAGCTGCGCTATCTGGCTGGACGGGCGTTTGGAAAAATGAAAGTTTTAGTCGCCTGTGAGGAATCACAGGAAGTCTGTAAGGCGTTCCGGGCAAAAGGTCACGAAGCTTACTCATGCGACATCCAGGAACCGTCCGGTGGGCATCCTAAGTGGCATATTCTTGGAGATGCGCTCAAGGCTCTGGAGGGGGGCAAGTCGTGACGATGGACGGCGTAACGCATGACGTTGGCAAGTGGGACTTGCTCATTGCACACCCGCCCTGTACACACCTGGCTGTTTCGGGTGCACGTTGGTTCGCAGAGGGTAGAAAGCCACTACGCTTGCGTGAGGAAGCCGCGTTTTTCTTTATGAAATTTATCGACGCGGATGTTCCGCATATAGTGGTTGAGAATCCGGTTTGCGTGATGTCTACGCTATACCGAAAGCCAGACCAGATTATTAATCCCTGGCAGTTTGGACACCCGGAGCAGAAGCGAACCTGCTTGTGGCTTAAAAGCCTTCCTCTTTTGAAGGAGACAAACAACGTGCGCGATTACATGATGACGCTGCCGCCAAAATTGCGAGAAAAGAATCATTGGATGGGAGGCGGTCATTCAAAAGAACGAAGTAAAACTTATCCTGGCATTGCAAAAGCAATGGCAGAACAGTAGGGTTAATAGAATGATTACCTGTTGTCTCAACTGCAAATCACGCCACACAGCTTGCCACGACACTTGCGAGAAGTATAAGGCAGAGAAGAAAGACTTCGAGGAACGCAAGGCGTTCGTGCATGAGCTGAACCACAGCCAGAGCGTGTACCACCGCAACTACGAGGATAAGCACCGGGAACGCGGCAAGAAGCGGTTTCTCGGAAGTGAATTTAGAGGTGAACGAGGATGATGATAAGCAGTAACCGGTTGCTCGATTATGTTTTCACAAAAGCATCAGAGGGTGACGTACGAGCGAAAATTACTTATGAATATCTCAGACCCTTGTTTGAACAGGGAGAAAAGAAAGAAGCAATCGGCCGTAAGCTCGAATACATTGAACGATGTGAAAGAATCCGCAAAGCCATCATGGGTGGCGCATCATATAGCAAAGAAGATGAAAAAATGAAGCGAAACTGCGAACGTGGGATTGTTCTAGCAAAAGAGCAGCTTATAAAAATGCAAGCCGAGTACGATGCGGAGTATGGCGAATGAATACCGGCAAGCAGTTTGAAGCGGACTTCAAAGCATCCGTCCCATCCGATGCGTGGTGCTACCGACTGAAGGACAGTGCTGCCACCTACTACGGCGGCAACGAGAACCTGTCGTTTTCCATCGACAACATCTGCGACTTCCTTGTGTACCGTTACCCGATGAACCATCTGTTTGAACTGAAAACCATTGAAACGCCCTCTATCCCTCTGGAAAAGGTGTTCGGCAAGTACGACAAGGCAAAGTGCAAATACCGCAAGGAAAAGCACATCACGGACATGGTGGAAGCAATGGGGTACAGCGGTCAGACCGCCCATGTGATAGTCAATTACCGGGCGGTCAGCCGCACCTTTGCAATCCCTGCCAGCAAGGTTCTGGCGTTCCGATACAATGAGAGCCGCAAAAGCATCCCTTGGCAGTGGGCGGAACAAGAGGGGATAGAGGTCAAAGCAAAAAGGCTTCGTGTTCATTGGCGGTATGACGTGGATGCGCTGCTGAAAAGATTGGAGAAAGAGAATGCCAAATTGGTGTGAAGGAAAGCTCAAAGTCCGTGGGAATCCCGAAAACATCGTGCGCTGGTTTACGGATTGCGTGACTGTTTATGACCGCCCCTATTTCGACAAAAACAAGTTTCCGAATGGAGAGTGGGTCTACAACAAAATCCATGATGGAGCATTGCTCTCTTACGATGATGAGACATTCTACATCAACGTGAAAGACACCGCTTACATCGAGGGTACTATGAAGAACTTTGTCGAAAAGTTCTGCACTGAACAGATTGCTGATGGCGACAACGCAATTCTTGTTCTTCCTGTAATAGCTGCATGGTCGATGGAGCCTGAGCCATACGAAGAAATGTCTAAAAAGTATAGGTTGGATTTCAGATTCTATGGATTTGAAAGCAGTGGATGCGTAAATCAGGAGATAGAAGTCATTGAAGGTAAAACAACCATCAACCGTGAAATTCGATTTGATGATTACCGTTGGGAATGCGCAGACCCGCTAATGGGAGGTTGAAAACATGGAAATTGAAGTCGCAATTTGCGACCGATGCGGCGAGTGCTTTTCGTGGCACGGCGAAACAAACGGAATCCGAAAAGTAAAAATCAAAGAACGCGGCTATGAATGTTCGCCAGATAGGTCGTTCGTTCTTTGCCCCTCTTGCATGGCTGCGCTCAACGACTGGCTGAAAGGAGAGCAGAAGTGAGTAAGAAAGTTTCAGACATTCTGCCCAAGACCGAAATCTTGGCGCAGTTGGCAGAAGAAGCGTCTGAACTGGCACAGGCTGCGTTGAAGCTGCGCCGTGCGCTGGATGGCACGAACCCGACACCGAAGAGCGTAAATGAGTGCGAAAACGCTCTGATCGAGGAGTATGCGGATGTGATTGTTTGTATCTCTGCACTGAACTGCTCACCTGAATGGTATGAGGATGCCACAGCAATTATTGGAGCAAAGCGCACTCGCTGGCTCTCTCGTCTTGAAGCAAAGGAGAATAAAAATGGCTGAATATCATGTTGGATGTGGGATGTTTGGCATTTACGCAGGAACCGTAAAAGCAAATGGAAAAGAGTGGAAAGATAAAACTTGTGTTACGGATGAAGCAGTAGAAGCAGTTCGAGACTGGTTTGTTTCCAAAGCAGAAGAAGAAAAACAAGGCTTTTATGGTTATGCTTGGGATACCAAAGACGGGAAGACTGTGATCTTGAAAGTCACTATTAAAAACAAGGAGCAGCCAGATGAATAAATTCGGAAACTGCCCTTTGTGCAACAAACAGGTCAAGCCGACCAACCTCCGCAAAATCGCACGGCAGAACCAGTTGTACGGCTTTCGCATGGCTCTGGATGGCATCGCCGCCACATGGGGCGCACTGATTCAAAACCTTCGGTGCGATGCAGACCTGTCCGATGAACAGGTGCAGAAAATCATCCGCATTGGTGACAGGTACTGGGAGATGGTTGGGCGGTTCAAGAACGAGGACATGACACCTGACGAGTTTGCGGATTATATCACCGCAAAGTCAGAACAAGTCGAAAAAGAGCTGAGAGAAAGGTGGAGCTAATGGCAATGTTTTCGGTAGAGGACATTTCAGAGATTACTTCAAGAAATCCGAAGTTTTGTCGCATTAAAAGAGCCACGTTCACTTGCGACTTCTGCACCACTAGCGTCGATGTGTGCGATGAACGTATTGCAACTGCTCTAGCGGATAGCAGAAAAACTCCTAATTGCCCGATTTGCGGAAAGAAAACTATATGTAGTCTATATGAGTTTCAATCGCACGAAAATCCAAACATCATAGAGGATGTTAGATGGAGGTAACAATGTTTGAATTTGTAACCCGCTGGCTGGTCTGCTTAGTCCTGCTGGCGGTAGTAGTTCAGTCTGAACGGACAATCAAAGACATGGCGAACAGCCTGTTTGAGGAACGGCAGGCAATGCTTGTCTGGCTGTTTATCAACGTGTGCCTGGTTGTTTGCACGGCGGTTGTGATGGGGTGGAAATGATGGACAACGAGCTTTACTGCCCGATGAAGATGACCAGCAATCCGCTTGGTCGGTGCGTATGCGAGAAAGAAAAGTGCGCTTGGTGGCGGCAGTGGGACAACTGCTGCTCCATCTTGTGGATTGCACGGGAACTGAGAAACATCGAAACGAAGATGAAGAGGTGAGAACATGGAAGAACATGCAGAGTTAAAACACGGATATTGGAAACTTTCACCAGATGCTTATTATATGGACACGATGTCAGAAGAACGAGAATTAAAAGCCTATGTGACGGCGAAATGCTCGTTGTGTGGAGAACATCATCCGAACAATTATACAGTGTGGTCGAAAACTTTATACGCACCGGATGGTGAAGAATACACATACGAATGGAATATAAGAGAAGAAAAAGAAAACATTCTGAAAGAAGCGATAGAAAATCGCCGTAATTATGCGAACTATTGCCCGAACTGCGGTGCAAGAATGGATTTAAAACAAAAATAAAGAGGTGATAACTCTTGGCAACACCCCCAAAGCGTGGTCGTGGCAGACCGCCGCTGACAGAAGCCGAAAAGAAAAAGCGTGAGAAGCGAGCACAAAAGGCGAAAGAAGAAGCCGCCGTGAAGCGTGAAAAAGAGCGTGAGAAGAAGAAGCAACAGATGCTTAACAAGCGGAAATCTATCCGCTCACAGGTGAGTAAAAAGGTGAAAGAACAGCAGGAGTTAGCAATCACGAGGTCTAAGATGCTGAATACTGGCGATTTGCAATCAAGAATCGGCGATGAAGAGGACAAGAAAGTTGTCGGAATGATTGCCGCAAAGTATTTTGGCGACCTTCCGAGCGTGGACATGAACAACCCGATTGAAGTGCAGCAACGTCTTGACTTCTTCTTTGATGCTTGCATCGAAGCCAGAATATCCCCTGTGGTGGAATGGATTGCACTAGTTCTGGGCATCGAATGGCCTAGCCTGAGACAGATTATGACAGGCAAACGCCGTGACGACAGCTTGCAGCAGAAATACATCCTGAAACTGATTCTACAAATGCAGTCCATGTGGGCGTACAACGGTATGTATGGTCAGGAGAACCCGGCAGAGTGGATTTTCCGAGCCAAGAACTACTTTGGTATGCGTGACAACGTGGAAGTCACCGTTGCACCGCCTGAACAGCCGTTGGGCGATGCCCAGAGCGCAGAGCAGTTGGCACAGAAGTACCAGACGGCTTTGCCGAAAGGGATTGACGTGGAATATAGAGAGGTGGCAATCGATGGAAAATAGCTATTGGTAGTAAGCCAAAAAACGTGAAGGCGTCAATACACAGAAAAGAAGGAGGATATTGTGGATAAATTTTTGTGCATCAATGATAACGGCTCATTTGAAAAAGGAGAAAATTATTTCGGGGAGGTTGAATTAGATGGTACTTTGGCGATAAATACGGATTTCTACGATGATGATTACGGAGAATGGCATTATCTTCCGTGCGGCAAATGGAAAGAATTCTTTAAACAAACGGAATCTTAATTTTTCACGGCGATAATATGACGAAATAAGGATCGTATCGAAGCATTGATGGCCAAGATGCAGAAGAAATTTGGCAAAAGGAGCAACTAATGCAAACTGACAGAGGAATCTACCACAAGCGAGTGTGCGACCGCTGCGGAACGGTTCTTGGCGGCAGGATGATGAACCCTGACGAATACTTCAAGGACTGGGCGTGGCGCAGGGACACAGGCGACCTGTGCCCGGAGTGCTATGAGGAGTATAAGCGAGTGATCGGGCGGTTCAATGCCAACAGAAGGAGAAAGAGGGGGCAGAGATTATGAAAAAGTGCGCTCTTTATAGATGCAAACAGTGCTTTGCAACCATGGCGGACGAAGGCGATGTCAGAATCGATAAAGACATTGTTGATTGGATGTTTGAAAACGAAATGGAAGAAAGCAAAATTGGGTTTATCGCAAAATTCAAAATAAGCGATAAAGTTCTCATTCATCGTTGCGCCAATAACACTGTTGGCTTATGCGAGTTTGTCGGATGGAAGGAGATAGAGGAATGAACTTCTACTGCACCACCGAACATTGTTCTTGTATGGACATCAAACAATTCTCTGCTGGCAAAGCTATCCGATGCACAGCAGAATCCTGTAAGAACAAATCCGAGCCGTCCTGCGGCTCTTGCAAATGGTACGCAGAGCCGGAGGGTGTATGTGTGAACGACCAGTCAGAACACGTTGCAGACTTCGTGTGGGACGAACGCGGCTGCAAGGAATGGGAGAAGAAAGATGACAGCAGGGGAGAAGATTAAGGCAAGCAGAAAATGGATGGGACTTACGCAAAAAGAACTCTCTGACCGAATTGGCGTTAGCGTTCGTTATATACAAGACATTGAAAGCGGACGTAAAAAATGTACAGATATTGATTTTCGTAGCTTTTCAATTTCTCTTGGGTGTAAGGAGTGTGATTTAAAGGACGATGCACTGAAAGGCATAGTAGACCCCACCAATGACGACTTTGGAGCGGTCTGCAACTGTGCTGTCCGCTACTGCTTGGGCAGACGGTCGTATATGCCTAGCCTTGTCTGCGGATACATCACACCGCTCCTGCCAGAACTGACGGACAAGACTCTTGATTGCTTTGAACGCGAAATTGCAGAGCGAAAGCGGACGGGTTTTGGCTTTGGCGATTCCTGTGATTATGAGACGTGGGATGCGTTCTACAAAGCGGTTTACAATGAGATTGAAAGGAGAAAGAGCAATGGAAGCTAGACCGATTGATGCCAATGCACTACGGAAGCGCATTGAAGAATGGATGCAGGAATTAGAGCAAGAGTTTACTGTCGAGTACGCTTACATGGGCTACGCGCTAGACGATGTGCTTGACTACATCGACACTGCGCCAACAATCGAGGCGAAAGACAATGGCTAATTATCCAGAATACCTTGAACGAAACGCACTTATTGAAAGAATCCAGAAAGCATATTGCGATGGCTGCGAGAATTACAATGGAGTTAGATGCTGTGCTTGCGGTATTGGCAATGCCATTTTGACGTTGTGGGAAATGCTCCGACAGCCTAGAGCGTACCGCTGAATGGATTGTACAGGACGATACGTTCACAAGGTTCGAGTGTAGCAGATGCCACACAAAAAATCATCACACACGTTGGAACTACTGCCCGAACTGTGGCTCTTTGATGGAGAACAGGTTATGAGTAACACACTTTGGCATCCGGCAAGCGAGCAGCCACGAGAGCGGACGCAGCCTTTGTTGCTTGCGACTAAGACAACATGGCGTGATAAAGATGGAAAAATGTTGCGAGGAATCTCGCCGACAGCGTACTTTTTAGGCTGTTATGCAGACGGTCAGTTCTGGGACGAGATAGGCGAGAGACTGCCGAAAGATGTGACGGTGACGCATTGGATGGCGTTCCCGATGGTATGAGGTGGTATGTGTGGAGAGCAAAATTGTTTGGCATTCTCTTAAAAAAGAAGGATACCCGCCACTGTTTGACAATGGAAATGGCTACTTTTCATCTGGAAGGATTTTGCTGTCTGGGCTGTATTTTGATTTTTTCAAAGGGAAGATAGACAGGACTGTGTCATGCGGAGGACTTGTAAAAGACCTTCGGCATGGAATGCCAGAATTTGATTGGATGAACGATAACGGGTGTTGTTTGCATCACTCAAAAATTGAATATTGGGCGTATATGCCAGAACCGCCTGTGGAGGAACAAATATGACAAACAAAAAGTTTGGCATCATCATTATGGACTTGAGCCTTTTCGACTTTGGGCCGAAGCCACCTTGTGGATACATTAAAGCAAAACATATCCGACCAGCGTACGGCAAAGGCACAAGACCTGTAAAGGCGCATAAGCGAATCACGAGAACGAGAGAGGGGTTCAGAAAATGACAGAACTTAAGAGATGCCCGTTCTGCGGTGCGTAACCGCCAACTGTAAAAGTGATTCATCCACTCAATGTTGACATGGCTAGTTGGGTAGTCTGCGGAAAATGCGGGGTGAGCACTTCTGCAACATTTGGCAAGGAAAAAGCCATCGAAGCATGGAACAAACGCTACAAAGAGGATTGAGTATGGACAAAAAACGAGACAGCTTTACATTCCAAAAATATTATTTTGAAGCCATCTCCACACTCAAAAGTAAAGAGAAGTTGGAACTCTACGATGCAATCTGTGCATACGTTTTTGAAGAAAAAGACGCAACTTTGAACTCAAAAAAAGCAGAATCTTGTTTCATTTTGATTAAACATCTGCTCGATGAAGAATCAAAAAGAAGCGATATTGCGTCAAAAGGATGGTCTACACGAAAGTCATCTCATCCTCATGTCATAAATGAGATGAAAGTCAGCTCATCTATGAGTTCAAAGTCAGATGACAATGAGCCAATTGTATCAATTGACGGTCAAATGAACGTCAAGACCCTGCCGGAGAGTGCAGTCAAAAAGAAACCTGACATCTTCTCAGACTTTGCTCATGGCGATAAAGCCCTGCTGGAATACTTGCAAGAGTTCGCACAGATGCGTACAAGAATCAAAAAGCCTATGACAGACCGGGCAAAGCAGATGCTCTGCAACAAGCTGGAAAAGTTTGATCGGCATGACTGGAAAGCTATCCTTGACCAGAGCATCTATGCTGGATGGCAGGACATTTACGCATTGAAACAGGATGACCAGTACGAGCAAAGTACGGAGATGGAGTTTCATAGACTATGACAATGGACGTTCAAACGGTGTTTATCGGTGCGCTGATGCTCTGCAAGCCGGGCGTTGTGGATGAAATCATACCAGACCTTGAACTTGACTTGTTCAGACCTGAGCTGAGAGACGCTTTTGCGGCTGTTAAGGGCTATTGGACGGCTAGGGGTAAGATAGATATAGTTGAGATAAACACGCAGCATCCAGACGTAGCGCAGACGCTCTTGGCGTGTGTACAAACCTGTGAATCAGAGTGTGTACGAATTGACAGGGAGCAGATGCAGCGTTGGGCACAGCTTATCAGAGAACAGGCTGCACTCACTCGTGTGCAAGGCCTGGCATTTCAGATGACCAGCGAGCTTACCGATTATTCTGATCTATCAGACATTTACCAGCAGATGGGCGAAGCAATGAGCCTGAAAGATGAGGAAGAAGATGCGTGGACATACGAGGATGTGCTGAACGACTATGTGCTTCACATGGACGAGAAACCTGTGTACATCAAGACAGGCCTAGAACGTCTGGATGAAGCGCTGCACATCTCACCGGGCGATTTCATCATAATCGGCGGCAGACCGTCTGCTGGCAAGACAGCCCTGTCTCTGCAAATAGCAGCAAGCATGGCAAAGCAGGACTATACCGTGTACTATTTCAGCTTAGAAACAAGCAAACGCAAGCTGGGCGCACGTCTGATGGCCAATCAAATATACTGCCCTCTGGACACGGTGAAAAATAAGGCGGTCAGCTTGAATGAGATTGACGGACAGGCAAAGAACATAAAGATGCCTCTATATATCCGCTCCGCTGCCGGAAAGAACGTGGCGTGGATGAAGGCTCAGGCTCTCCGTAAAAAGGCTCAAGTCATCTTCGTAGACTATCTTCAACTCATCCACGAAACAGGCGCAAAGGACAGATATGCCGCCATTACAGCTATATCCATTGCCCTGCACGAACTGGCACAGACCACAGGCATTGTTGTGGTGGCACTGGCACAGCTCAATCGAAACCCATCCAAGCCCGGAGCAACGCCTACTAACTCCGACTTGCGAGAGAGCGGGCAGATTGAACAGGACGCTGATGCAATCATCCTTCTGTCCGGCGACAACCCCGACAAGTACCTGTTCCGGCTAAGCAAGAACAAAGAAGGCGAGATAGGCGACCTTCCCATCACGTTTAACAAGCAGATTCAACGATTCCAAGAGTACACTTGGATGGATTGAGCACATGGGCTGTCAGCAATGGCAGCCTTTTGCATATACGCGCACAGAAGCCCTACAAACGCTTTTAGCGGTCAGACGGCAAACTTATCGACTGAACACGGAAAACGGCTCTGGCACGGCTCTACGGGGCTGTGAGCGCATTGTAGAGGTCTACGACTATTGTAGGAGGAAAAAATGCAGTACATGACAGCCGATACAAAGGTCAATGGGTACATGGTCTACCCTCGATTCCTCTCGACTATTGGCGTTAGCCAAACAGAGAAAATTGTTTACGTTTATTTGTTCAATCGTGCAAGGTCGTCACAGAGGGAAAGCAGAAGCGGAAAGTTTGCTGACCAACTAGGGCGAGTATACATCGTGTACCCCATCAAAGACCTTGCTGCCGATACTGGATTCACAGAACGATGGGTCAAGAAGTCTCTGAAAGAGCTGGAAGAAGCCGGGTTGATCGAGCGCAAGCGTGAAGGCAAGAACAAGCCCGATAAGATATACGTCAAAGTGCCGGAAGAATCGTCAAAGAGCGAAAAGGGAGGTGAACAATCATTCACCTCTGAGGGGAACGATACTTCACCTGTGAGGGGAACAATCGTTCACCTCCTTAATATAGAAGAAAAGAAAAGAAAAAAAGTTATTAAGAAAGCGGGCGACCCGCCCGATGGGAACGCCAGCACGCCGGACTTCGAGGATGTGAGCGAGTATTTTTTGGATGCTGGATGTGAGAACAGGCTTGCCAGTAGGTTTATGAACTACTATGAGGGAACAGGCTGGATGACCAAGACCGGAAAGCCTATAACAAACTGGAAGGCCTTTGCTGATATGTGGATTGACAGAGAGCAAGAGAAGCAACAGTACAGTGAACCAGAGTTCAATTGTTTGTAAAGGTTCTTTCCCCCTACAACCCTCTATCTCCAAAGCTACACCGTTAGCCAGCAGAGCAGACCGTGACCAACATCTGCCGTCAAGTTCTATTGGCTGAATATGGGCATACCGTCTATCTGACCTCTACGTTACGTCACCCTCTATCGTCCGGCGCACCGCGCCGACCGGGTGACCTCCAACGGTAACGGCATCTAGCCTGTAAAGAGTAGCAGCATCTGACCTATCACCATCTACGACTATTTCACATGGAGAATTGACTTCATTTTGTAGTCGGTTGGATATGTATAAATGTTGCATAGCTGTATGAGCGGTTGATTACAAATTGAAAGCGTCTGAGCGGTCGGATAGTCTTATTGAATAGTTAAAAGTATTGAGATATTTGTCGAATGAGTAATCCTAGTTGGTTGGTATGATATGATTGCAGTTGTCGGTAATTAAATTTGAAAAGAACGAGCCGAATCGGATGATGCGACTATTACGGTAGAATAATAGTTAAAAAGATTGAGTAATTATTTGCGGCTATTATAATAAGTACGATGGTTAAATGTTTTGAGGTAATGTAATAAAGATTAAAATGGATAGGTGCCTTGACATATATTGATTTTGTGGAGGTCTGATGGCTTAGCGACTATCGCATCTCCATTTTCCTAAAAGGCGAACGACTATTTCACACAAAAAATACACGACTATTTGACGAAGACTCGAAAGAAAAAGCTGCGACTATTACTCTGAGACTATCAGCTGACTGCTCGTTACTATATATAGGGCTTTCAAAAGCTAGTCATCTGACGACTTTACGACTATTCCGCGACTATTCGCCGGGAGAAACTACGACTATCGGCTACGACTATTCCAGCCGGAACGCTACGACTGTTGCTGACCTCTATTGGTTATCGGGCGAAAGCCCGAAAAGAGATACGGCGGTAGCCGTCAATGGTTCCGCCCGCCGCGCCCCTGCCGTTGGACTGCCCCGCCGGGTGCGGGAAGCATCGAGACGCCGCCAAGCTGACCCGGTACAGGTGGAGACGCTGACCCCTCCGGGCTGGCATGGTCTGCGATATGCTGCCGCCCTTATATACATTATTATAATAGGGCGGCTGTGCTAAGCTGTGCAGCGTCCGGGCGTGGCGGTGGTATCTGGTATCGGTGGAGGGGCTGCACTTGACGGTATGCCCTCCAGCGTGGCGCAAGTGGTGCATAGGCCGCTTGTGTGGCTGCTGTATTGTGTGCGCTGGAATGGGTCAAATTAACGGAAATGCCCCTGTAAAGCCCTGTAAACGCTTTTGATGTTTTGGCTGTATAATTGCATTGATAGCAGAAAATCTGCTGTGAACGCTTGTGTGTGGCTGATACGCCGCCGGGCAAAATAAAAGCCCTGCACCGTGTCGATGCAAGGCAAAAGAAAAACCCGGTCATTACTGGCCGGGTGGGATGCTTTTTATTTGGACGCCTTAAACAAGGCGCTGAAAAACCAGAAGAAAAACAGAAGTGTGGACAAAATCACAGCTTGCACCCCCCTTTTTATACCACGCTGAAACGCTTGTAGTTTGTGCGGGTGCTGCATTCTGCGTATACATCCGGGTGCAGCGTCTTCAAAAGCTTGCTATTGAGCCGCTTGTTTTCCCTATACTCGTTTATTCTTTTTTCAAAATCAGACATTTTTATACCTCCATAAAAAGATGAAAGGCAGAATTTGCTTTTTTGTGCCGCTCAAAATCGGCCTGTGTACCGTGCCCAAAATTAAAAGCGCCTGTAATGCGTTCTGCATTCCATATGCTATAAGCACCGGCGTTAATAGCAGCTTTCACGTTGCCGCGATACTCTGCAGCAAGTTCCGGCTTGTAAATATCAATTGTCATTTTTTAAACCTCAAAAATTCCCTTGTTTTCAAATAGCGTTCTAAGGTTGCGTTTTTCGTACTCCCTCCAATTTTCACCAATCGCAAGCGCTGAGTTTTGCGCCCAAAATGGGACGCCCGCCCGGTCAAGCTGACCAAACAAAAAATGAATTGTTTTGTCTGCCTTGTCCAAAAATCCGACGTCGTCCGGGTCTTTTTCCCTGCAATAGGAGATCTCAGCCATCCAATATGCAAGGGATTCCAATAGGCCGTATGCCTTTTTATTTGCCGTGTATGTCATTTTGTGCGCCCCCTCAGCTGTTTAAAAACGCGATCATTACAAGCGCGCCGGAGATCATGCCGCCAACATACCAGATTGCAGCCCACTGGGAAAAGTCCAAAGTAATCATGTTGCAAACCCTCCATTAGTCAAACTCAGGCATTGCCAGAATGATTTTTTTACACCGCTCAACGCTCAAGCGGTAGGGCTTGGAGCGGGTCAAGTTGTCCGCTACAATCTGAGTATATACCATCAATGGCAGCTCAAAGAGCCCGGCACACTTGGGATACAGGCGCACGGCCTGATTTCTGATTTCTGCGTTCAATTCGTCCGATCTAGTCATTTTATTGCACCTCTAAAATCAGCTCCCGGAGTGTTTCAATGCCGGGGATACAATCGTTACACATCATAATATAAACGTTTTCCATGCCATTAACGGCGGTTTTGATTGTGTCGGCGTTTCCGCTGCGCTTGGCTACCAGATACTCATTGATTGCGTTTTCGACAATCTGCACTCTGTCCTTTTTTGTCATGGCTTAAACCTCCTTGTACCCGTCTGCAATGGCCTGAGCTTTAATCGCGTCCATATCACGCTTTGCTACAACAGGAACGTCTTTAGATACCCAACCGTCAGGGACGCGGGAAAAGGTCTTTGCGTTTGTGTCGATGCACAGATAATGTGCGGTACCGTATGCGGTGTTCTTGGTTCTGAATTCTAGTTTCATGGTTTTTGTCCTCCTGTTTTGGTGGTGGTGTAACACGTTCTTGTGTTGTCTATATAGTAACACATTCTTGTGTTTGTGTCAATGGTTTTGCACACATTCTTGTGTTAAAAATCGTTCATGTTTGAGTGTGTACAAATCTGCTCAGTTTCGTACACACTCCACGCCCTCCAGCGTCCCGCACCGTTACGATCTGCCCGGCGTGGGCAATCTGGTATTGAGTGCAAACCGCTGCAGCGTGTCCAGCGTCCGGGCGTGTGTGTGTCGTGCCTTGTGTGGTCTGCCCTGGTTTTGGCATGGTCTGCCCTGCCGCCTGTGCTGCTCAGTCGTTCCGGGTGCGCTGTGGTTGGCAGGGGGTCACCGGCGGGGTATATAGCCGCCGCCCAGCCCCGCCCGGTCATTCCCGTCACCACCGAAAAAATAAAAAAGGCTCAAAAAACACCACCCCCTACCTCAAAGTTCCAAAAAATTCCGCGCAAAAAACAAAAAGACCCCTACAAAGGGTCTACGTTCTGTGCTATACTTTCCTTACAAGCCTTGAAAGGGAGGAATCTGTAATGGACCAAAAGAATGACAAGAACAAAGAAAAGAGAGAAAAGAACGAAAAGATTGCCGCTTCAATATGGGGCGTTATTATCGGCGCCGCTTTTTTGGTTTTTGGTGTGTATCTTATGGCACATGGTATTTCAAGCGTTATATAAAATTTTAGCCAAAGAAAGGAAGAATCAAAAATGAGAAAGAGAATCATTGCGGCGGCTCTAGCAGCGGTTATGATGCTTGCCATGCCTATTAGCGCAATGGCAACAACGAAACCCGATGAATGGTCTGCTCCTATTGAGCTGGAAGAGACTAATGCAACACAGGTGCAACCCATAACGATCAAAGAATCCCATAGCCATCTTGAAACCAAGTACGAATACGGCAAAACGAGATACTATGTGTTTTACGCAGTTCTGGTTGAAAATCCCAACACCGATTGGGCAGTTGATTTTGTTTCGCTGAATGTCACGGTATACGGCGAAGATGGCTCCGTCTTAAAGACCGATTCTGAAACGCTGGACTGGGTTGGCGAGGGTGATTCTTATTGGTATGGCGATTATATCGCTTTTGATTCCGATGGTGTTAAGCCGACAAGAATTGAGTATACGACAAGCGCAGAGAATTGGAACGTTCACGAAGCAAGCCCTGCCAATCAGATTGTTCGTGCTGGCGAACTTGCTGTTACAAATGTTTCCAAACGTGGTTCCGGCTATGATTTGCGATTCACTGGACAGGTTACAAACAATAGCCAGTTTACAAGCAATGCAGTCAAGGTCATTGTTCTTTACAAAATGAAAGACACCGAAGGCAATGAAGTTCCTGTTGGCGGTGAGTATACTTACATCATGGACAGCCTTGCTTCGGGCCAAACAGCATCGTTTGAGCTTTATCCATTGAGTGGATTTACTGGTTATAGCTCTTATGAAGTGGTTGCTATTCAAGATTAACGCATAACACAAAAAGCCAGCGGCTAGATGTTCTCTAACCACTGGCTTTTCTTATGGGCTATTTACGATTTAAGTGTTGGGAACATGATAGGAGCGCTGACTTCTTCCTTTTCCATGAGAATGTCGAGCAAACAATCATTGTATCCCATTGAATAGCTGTCCTCGCAAAAATGCTGTACGGACGTTGCTAGCGCTACACTTACAACTTCCCTTGACCGCTTATCCTCTGGCATGATGATTTCTAATGCCTGATTAAGGATTTCATGGCTTTTTTCTAAAACGGCTTTGTGCTCTTCATTCTCAGCTTGTAGCCGAAACATTTCTTCCGAGTAGTCCATCAGCACGTCTCCATTCTGATTTGCTCGCCAACAGGCAGATAGCCTGCTTCTTTAAGCTTGCTGTAAATGAACTTCTGACCGGCTCTCGTCCAGCGGGTGACCTCTTTCGTTTTGCCGTTCGGCAGCTCGATCGGGTGCCCGACAACGTATCCGTTGCCAAGATACTTCTGATAAGGGATCCACTGTTTGTTCACAGTATGTTGGATGCCAAGCCTTCTAAGAATCTGGTTTAGCTTTCGTGCACTCATGCCGTAGTTCATGGCAATCTGCGTGGTAGTCAGGCTTTCATCAGAGAGCAGCATAGCCTTTGCGTAGTCAGAATCGGGCTTCATCTTGGCGTTTTCCGCTTCCAAAGTCTTTACTTTCTTGCGCTCCGTGTCGATAACACTGTTAGCGGCAATCAGGGCGCGGCTCAACAGCATCTCTGTCGATTCAGGCTCCGGGTTGGTGAGCTTCTGCTCCATCTGATTGAAAGCGTCAATATACTTCAGCTTCCATTCAAGGGCTTCCTTGCCAGTAAAGCCAAACGTGAGTAAACTGAATCCATCCCGGTTCATGAGGTACATCGGGTACTGTTTGCCACGATTTTCAAACGTGGTTTCGTAGAACATGGATTTGGTGGCCGAATTTTCGGCCACGAGATTCTTGACGGCATCCAGAACGTGCTTGTGTTCCTTGCCGAAATGTTCTGCTACTTCACGGCTGGAAACGACAACCTGTCCGTTTTCGCTGATAAGATTGATAGCATATTTAACCTTTTGTTCCATAAAAACTCCTATGGTTCTTGCGGAACAAGCCAATTCCTGCTATAATAAGGCTGGAACAGCTTGTTCCAGTGGTTTTGATGATACGTTCGCTAAAGTTTGCCGACCTGAGCGAGCGTATCATTTTTCGTTTTCATTGGTAGAATCCATCGGATGCAGCGTAAAGAATGCTTCACGGAACGCAGCAGAGATGGACACCCGGTTCTTGATGCAGTATTCCTGCAAGCTTGCAAACTGCCGCTCCGTCACGCTGATGGTAACGGTGTGACCGTAACGCTCTGCATAAGGACTACTCATACACATTCACCCCCTTTCGTTTTGCTGTGCAATAAGTGTAACCGCAAAATATTAGGATGTCAAGAAAATACACCCCATATATTGTGTTCACTAGTGCGGGCATCAGATTTTTCCGTTCTGATTGGCTGCTCCGGCTTCGTACCCTGCCCGGTAGTTCAGTTCGGACAGCTTACCCAGCGCTTCTGCGTACTCCCTGTCCTCGCTGGTCGGTTCTTTTCCGTGTGCGAAGGTTTTCAGAAATTCTTCGGTTGTTGTAGGAAAGTTCATGTTTTTGCTCCTTTCTATTGCAGAAGCGATCTGCTTCTGCTATAATAATTGACAGAAACCGAGACTGCGCCCTTGGTTGCGCAGCTTCTGTTTTGTGGTGGAATAGGTCATCAGTGCAACTTTGGTCGGTGGTGCTGATGGCCTATTTTTTATGCCACAAAGGATAAATCTGCCGTTGCTGGCTGATTCATCGTGTGTTCTGCTGTCTTAGATTATAGACGCTTGGTATATAGTTGTCAACAGCCCAATTTGTATAATTTGTATCAGATATTTCTGATTTTTACGCATTCTAACGTAAATTTACGTTATTTGATAGTGCTTTTGTAAACAAATTAGTTTACTTTAATGGCAGTTGTCTGAAGTGTATTTTTCGATAATTCGTAAGGCACTAACAAGAATATACAATTCGTAAAGCTATAAAAAAGTTTACCGGAAATCTTCCAACCTAGTGATAATAAAAAACATAAGAATGTGTTGACATTAACATGAGAATGTGTTATAATCAAATCGAAAGAGAGGTTTGGTAAAAATGGCAGAGAAGAAAAAGGGCGGCGCTACCAAAAATAAAGTCAATTCCGGGGACATTCTTCGCTCCGTTATGAAAATCAGAGGATATACTTCTGCATCTCTTGCAAGGCAAATGAAATATGAAGTTTCTTCTTATGTGACAAACCGTGTTAATGCGGATGATTTGAAGCTGTCCACAATGGCGATGCTTTTGGAAGAAATGAAATACCAAATCGTGATTCAGCCTATTGGTGCTGATGTTGCGTCGGATGAGTTTGTTCTTAAAGTTCTTGAAAGAGACGGTGATTCTGAATGATTTACGGTTACGCTCGTGTCAGTTCTGCTGGACAGGCGATTGACGGCAATAGCCTTGAAGCCCAGTCTGAACTTTTGAAAGCCAACGGCGCACAGAAAATCTTTTCGGATGTTTACACCGGAACGAAGCTGCACCGGCCTGAACTTGACAAGCTGATGGCTGAAATCCAGCCGGGAGACACGCTGATCGTGGCGAAACTTGACCGTATTGCTCGTTCTGCCAAGAATGGCCTTGAACTGATAGACCAATTCATTGATAGGGGCATTTCGGTGAACATCCTGAACATGGGGGTTATGAATAACTCCCCTACTGGAAAAGTCATTCGGACTGTTATGCTTGCCTTTGCAGAGTTTGAGCGTGACATGATTGTTGAACGTACCAGAGAGGGCAAGAAAATCGCCAGCCAGCGCCCCGATTACAAGGAAGGTCGCAAGCCCACCGAGTACGACCGCAACCTCTTTGATGTTCTACATGAACAGGTGGAAAAACGTCTGCTGACCGTCACCGATGCCGCCAAACAGCTTGGTGTGACCCGCCAGACATGGTATCGGATTGCTGAACAGAACAGGTGACATTGTTCGCACCTGGAATAAAACCGAATAAGAAGGGAAAAACAGCATGAAAACTGTAAAATTGTCAGATCAGAGTTTGAAGCTCATTGGAACGTTGTGCGATTACACCGACAAAATCGACATTCTCAATGCCATCGCAGACGCTTTGTACTACGATGCAGACGAGCTGAAACGCAGGCTAAACCAGCTTGCGGAAGAGGTCAAATAAATCGCACTTTCCATCTGTTAAAACGAATTTTAGCAAATAATTTTCCGAAAACAGCATTATAAAACCGAATATTCAATTTTTGTGCAGTTGTAGGCACTCTTTACATTTTCAGGTAGGGGGTGCCTATTTTTTATGCAGCCAAAACAGTGCATTGCCATCATTGACAGCATCAAAGCGTATGCAAAGCAGAATCCGACAGAAGCACAGGTCTACGAGGACTGGTTTCAGGCGGTCGTGAACCTGAGAGATGCTCTGTCGCAAGACAAGCGGTTCGATGCCTACAAATACTCTGGCGAGCTACGCTCTGTCTGTGCAGCCATGATGGGCAAGATGAAAACAGGCGAAGACGTGGCGAAGATTTATGACATTATCAGTCGGACGTATCTGTTTGAAGCAAAGGATGTGTTCGACAGCTATTGTATCTACCTTGAATGGAATCGTGCGCCAGAGAAGAAGTTCTATCAGCCAAGACGCAGAGTGCTGAAAGTGCTGGCAGACGACCTAGAGGACTTGTTCTATAAGCGGATAGATTTCTTGGGGGTCAGTCTTCCGGCTCGCGTCGGAAAGGCTTTGAGTGATGATACACCGATTTTAACAAGAAGTGGGTGGAAGAATCACGGCGATTTGCAGGTTGGTGATGAAGTCATCAGCCCGAAAGGTCAGTTTGTAAAGGTGCTGGCAGTTTCGCCTAAGTGCCAGCTTAATGTGCGCTGCCATTTCTCTGACGGCACATACATTGACTGCCACGAAAACCACGAGTGGCCGGTCTTTAACCGACATAAGAACGGATTTGACGTGGTCGAAACCAAGCGGATGATGGAGGATTATGTTGCCGACACGAAGGACGGTATAAGATTCTGCTATCAGGTTCCGTTCAAAAACTTCGTTGAGGGAGAGTATAAGAAACTGCCCGTCGAGCCGTATACGTTGGGGGCTTGGCTTGGCGATGGTCGCAACCAACACCCGGACATTTGCGAACCGCCTTGTGATCGAGCGATTGTCGAGCGTGTCATTAACGATGGATACCCGGTTAGTTGGCATACGGTTCACAAGGACACTGGTGTTGAGTACTACGGATTCTCTGGTTTGCGGCAAGCACTTCAAAAGGGTGATATGTGCCATAGTCACCGCCGCTGCGTGAAGCATATCCCAGAAGAATACTTTACAGCCAGCATTGCACAGCGCATGGAATTGCTTGCTGGTCTGCTCGATACAGACGGTACGTTACGGGCAAAAGAGCATCGGTACGCTTTTTCTACCACAGAACCGCAAATGAGAGATGATTTTGTCACGCTGGTTTCTACCTTTGGATGGAGATGCAGCGTAGTTGAATATCCACCTCGTGTATCATCTAGTGGCATTAAAGGCAATCTGACAGTCTATTCCATCTCTTTTAATCCTACCTGCCCTATTCCCTGCGTTGTTCTTCGCAAGCAGTTAAAGGAGTTCTCCAAACCTCGCCGTGTGGCATTTTGCGGGTTTGAGCGCATCGAGCCGAAGCAGGGCAACTGCATTCAGGTTGAGGGTGGCGTATACTGCGCTGGTAAGCGGCTGATCCCCACCCATAATAGTACCCTGTGCATCTTTTTCATCACATGGTTGATGGGCAACCGCCCTGACGTTGCATCGGTTATGAGCGGACATTCTGACAAGCTGACCAACGGCTTCTACGGCGAAGTGCTGTCCATCATCACTGACCCTGTTACCTACAACTGGGGCAAAATCTTCCCTGACGTTCAGCTTGTGGACAAAAGCGCAAAGGACGAAAGCGTTGACCTGAATCGGAAGAAACGCTTCCCCACCCTGACTTGTCGTTCCATCGGCGGTACGTTGACTGGTGCTGTTGAAATCGGCGAGGGCGGCGTTCTGTACAGCGATGACTTGATTGAGGACTTGGAGGAAAGCCTGAACGTAGAGCGTCTGAACAACAAGTACGATGCCTATTTGAACCAGTTGAAAGACCGTAAGAAGCAAGGCGCATTGGAACTAATGGTCGGCACACGCTGGAACGTGCTTGACCCTCTGGGACGCATCCAGAACCAGTACGCAGATAATCCAAAGTACAGATTTCGTGTGATTCCCGCTGTGGACGAGAACGGACACAGCAACTTCAATTATGACTACGGCGTGGGATTTGATGATGCCTACTATGCCGACATGAAAGCCAGCATTGACGATGCAACATGGTGGGCAAAGTACATGGGCAAGCCTTATGTGCGTGAAGGTCTGCTGTTCCTTGCCGATGAACTGCGGTATTTCAACGGCGTTCTGCCTGATGGAGAGCCTGATCGCAAGCTCATGGTCATGGATATTGCATGGGGTGGCGGGGACTTTACCGCCTGTCCTATCGCCTATGTGTATGGCGATGCAGTGTTCATCCCTGACCTTGTGTTCAATAATGGCGATAAGACCGTGACCAGACCGGAAGTCGTGGGCAAAATCATCCAACACAAAATCAATGTGGTGCGCGGCGAAGCCAACAACGGCGGTGATGAATACTGTGACGTAGTGGACAGCCAGCTCCGGCAGCAGGGCTATCACTGCTCTGTTCGTAGCCAGCGTGCGCCAAGTGGTCAAAGCAAGCTGTCCAGAATCATCCAGTATGCGCCAGACATCAAGCAGTTCTACTTCCTTGACGAAAAGCACCAGTCGAAAGAGTACAAAGCGTTCATGGAGCAAGTGACGATGTTCACGCAGCTTGGCAAAGTTCCGCACGATGATGCACCGGATAGTCTGGCACAGCTTGCCGATGAATTGTACAACGGAATCAGTAAAATTGAGCCTGTCAAGAGGCCTTTTTGATTAAAAACACAATATATTGTGTTTGCTGGGTCTATTTATTTGATTTCACCACTTGACAAGGCTTATAATGTACGCAGGAAGTTTTGCAGCTTCCCTTAAGGAATAACTCGGCGTAGCGAGGTTTTGTCATTTTTACTCGCTTGCGCGTTAACGAGTGTATTCCTCCTTTCACCGGTGGAGGTTTTCTCACTCTTTCGCCTTCACCGGGCTTTATATGTTGCGTTTCCAATTGTAAGGGGAATGCTATCCTGTCTCCCCCACGGCTAGCAAGCAACGGTTCGATTCCGTTACGCAGCACAACCAACTACCTAGCTTTGCATGGACTTATTCTACAAAACCTCCACCGCTATTCCCGGCTCTCAATGTAATGTTTAGGCATGACATTTCAAAGAGCGGCGGTTAAACAATTAAGCCGGGTTTTTATGTTGCATTAGCTCAGTATGGCTAGAGCATCCGGCTCATAACCGGACATACATTGGTTCAAATCCATTATGCAGCACCAAAATTGCAGCTGACCCGTTTACGTCTGTCCAACAACTGAATGTAAAGGCTGCAATGGTTTTCTTCGGGCGAAGAATAGCACGGCTGGAAGTGCGAACAGTTTCCCAGTAGCTTCTGACAGGTCTGTGCTCAACAGCCTGTTTCCAGAAATCCAACGAAAGGAGCACAGATGGTAGCAAAAGTTAGATGCAAGCGTCCTCGAAAAGACGCAAACGGCAATCCGTGTGATTGCGGACGTTATCTTGGCGAAGTGGAAGGCAAGTTCTCTCTTCTGTGCCCCCTTTGCCATTGGATTACAATTGGAGATTCCAATCTTCCAAAAGAAACGTGGGTCTCCGTGCCGAAGTTTAAGAACTAAATAGCTTTTGAAGCGCAGTTGTAAGCGCAGTGAGATAGACCTTAACAGGTTTGTCTTGCTGCGCTTTTTATTTTGCCGGAAAGGAGGAACACATGGCTGAGTATCAGATGGTCGTTGGCGGATTTTTGAATAATCCGCTGACTGGACGCAGACCGATTGAAACGCCGGAGACGGAAATCAATCGGGAGAATGTACTGAAAGTGGTAATGGGCAAAGCAAAGCCTATTCATCTGCTGAACAAGAATGAGATTCGCTTTCTGCACAACTACTACTTGGGTAGCCAGCCTGTCCTCAACCGCACGAAGGAGTACCATGCTGAAATCACCAACCGCATTGTAGAGAACCACGCCAACGAGTGTGTGGGCTTCTATACAGGATATATGAGCGGCACGCCGTGCTCTTATGTGCGGTCTGAAACGGCAACAGGTGACGGTGAGGAAATCGCCCGGCTGTCTAATGCCTTGCAGTATGAGGGTAAGGATGCGCTTGATCGGCGGCTCTGGCAGTGGATGTTGGAGTGCGGGCAGGGATACCGCATTGTCCTTCCTGATAAGGGGTACAACGGCAACTACCCGGACGAAACACCTCTGTTGGTGGATGTTCCTGACCCGGACATGGCGTATGTGATTTACAACTCCGGTATCGGGCATAAACCGATTGCTAACGTGCTGCACATCCCACGCAATTATCAAAATGACCTGAACGACCTGATTTGCGTGTACACGCCAAACCAGTACTTTGAAATCGACAACGGAAAGGTCACAAAATCGGAGAATCATTCTCTTGGAATGCTGCCAATGGTCGAATACAAGCTCAACCCGGAGCGCATGGGTCTGTTTGAACCGGCTATCCCTGTTCTGGATGCTATCAACGACCTTGAAAGCAACCGGCTGGACGGTGTGGCGCAGTTCATCCAGTCCATCATGGTGTTTACCAACTGCCTTGTGGACGAAGATGCGCTGAACAAGGTCAAGGAACTTGGCGCAATGTGTCTGAAGTCCACCGCTGGTCTGCCTGCTTCTGTCTCACAGATTGCAAACGAGCTTGACCAGCAGCAGAGCCAGACCCTGCTTGATTCCATGTTGAACGTGTACCGCAGCCTGACTGCCATGCCTAGCGCCACTGGTAGCGAGAACGCAACGTCCGACAACGTGGGCGCAGTCATCGTCCGCAACGGCTGGAATCACACCGAAGCAAGGGCGCAGCAGTACGAGAATATGTTCAAGTACGCTGAACGCCAAAGCCTGTCTGTGATGCTCAAAATTTTGCGTGACACGGCTGGTTCTAAGCTGATGGCAAGTGACATCAATATCAAGCTGCCACGCCGTCAGTACGATAATCAGCAAAGCAAGGTTCAGATTTTTTCACAGATGCTTAGTCAGAGCATTGACCCGCAGCTGGCGTTCACTACGCCCGGTCTGTTCCCTGACCCGCAGGCTGCTTACGAAATGAGCAAGCCCTTCCTGATTGCCGCTGGCAAGCTGGGCAAGAATGGCAAAGCTCCGAAACCGCAAGAACAGCCGACTGACCATATTGCCGACACCGGCAAAATGGTTGGCAAACAAGCCGAGATAAAAAACGGAGAAAAAAATGGTGAAACAGGCTCTTCATACTGACGATGAGATTTCCAATGTGATGCTTCTTCTCTCAAAAATGAGAGAAAAGTGTGCCGATGATGGCGAGTATACAAAAGAAAAAAAGCACAAAGCTATCGATTGGGCTCTGTATGGACTTGGCAATATTCCGGTAACCGACTAAAAATCACCCCGAATTTTCGGGCTGATATATTCCGGCAGGGAAGCCGGGATACAAATTTCGCAGCGTTGCAGGGAAGCAACGGTAAAAAAACGCAGGAGGAAATTAACGATATGAAACTCAATGTGTTGCTTGGTGATGCCTACAAAGAGGGCATGACCGCCGATGAAATCATTTCTGCGCTGGAAAAGGTTGCAGACCCTAACGCAGAGGTCGAGAAGCTGCGTAACGCCGTGACGAAAGCCAATGGCGAAGCTGCCGAATACAAGAAACAGCTCAAAGCAAAGCGTACTGATGACGAGAATGCCGCACAGGAACAGGCTGACATGCTGGCAGAAATGCAGAAACAGATTGAAGCCCTGACTGCCGACAAGGAAAAACTTGTCAAGGAAAAAACCCTTGCATCTTACCGTGAAAAGTTCGTTGCGCAGGGTTATGACGCTGAACTGGCTGGCAAGGCTGCATCTGCACTGGCTGACGGCGACATGGACAAGGTGTTTAAGTTCCAGTCGGAGTTTATGACCGCCCATGACGCCGCATACAAGGCTTCTCTGCTGAAGGATATGCCCACGCCTCCGGGTGCGGATGGCAATGGTAACAGCGCAGATAGCGCAGGTGTTGCCTTTGCTAAACGCTTCGCACAGGAGCGCGCAGACGCAAACAAGGCATCGAGCGACGCAATGACTGCTTTCCATTAAGGAGGAAAACATGAAGTACACCAATACTCCGGTATCGGCTCCTGAAAGCACTATTCTGGCTGCTGATACCTACGTTGCCATTCCCTTTACCGTCAAGGAGACCAATGCCGTTCCGGCTGGCTATCCCATGGCAAAGACTGGCCTGAAAGCTGCTGCCACTACTGGCACCAGCGCTGCTGACGCAGCTACCGATGCCATTGGCATTCTGCTGCACACCGTTGACCCTGCCGTCAACCCCAATGGCGCACTGCTGATTCAGGGCGTTATTGATGTGGACAAAGCAAAGCTGTCCGGCTTTACCTATTCTGCAAACGATATTGCCGCTCTGAAAAAGGCTGTTCCTGCCGTTTTCTGCCGTACTGATGTTGGCGCAAAGAGCGAGTAAGGAGGACTAAATTATGGCACTGAATCTGAATGAAATCTTCTCCCCCGCTGCGATTGCCGCCTATTGGACGAATGACCCGACAAATGCGCAGCCCTATGCTTCTGATGCCCTGTTCCCTGCTCGGAAGAAAGTCAGCATGGAACTGAAGTGGCTGCGTGGTCACAAGGGCGTTGGCGTTTCGCTGAAGCCTAGCGTGTTCGACACTAAGGCTACGTTCCGTACTCGTCAGGGCATCAAGATGACCGAGACCAGTATGCCGTTCTTCCGTGAGGGCACTCACATTGACGAGGAAGACCGCCGCAAGATTATCTCTGTTCTGGCTACCAATCAGGAGTTTGCGGCAGACGTTATCAATCGTGTCTACGATGATACCGCACAGCTTATTACCGGTGCTCGCATTGTGCCTGAGCGAATGGTGTGGCAGCTTCTGGCTCCTAAGACTGGCAAGCCCGGCATCTCTATCGAATCCAACGGCGTGAGTTACGTCTACGATTATGACCCGGACGGCACTTGGCAGCAGTCCAATTACAAGGCTCTGACCACTAAGGAGAAGTGGGACGCTCCCACCACCGCAACCCCCATCGCTACGATGAAGAATGCCGCAAACACCGTTCTTGCAAACACCGGTGAGATTATCACCGAAGCCTACATGAACACCAACACCTTCAACAAGATGATTGCTGCGGATGAAATCAAGAACCGTTTTCTGACGGTTATGAAGACCACCACCGCTGTGCTGGTTGATTCCGAAGCGCGTTCCGTTGTCGAAACCGCATCCGGCATCCGCATCCATCTGTATGACAAGATGTTCAAGCCGGAGGAGACCGCTGCTGCTGAGAGGTATCTGCCTGATGGATATGTCGTGCTGGCTCCTTCTGGCTCTCTGGGCAATATGTACTATGTTACCACTCCTGAGGAAGCCGACCTGATGGCTGGCATCTCCAACGCACAGGTTTCCGTTGTGAACACTGGCGTTGCTGTTACCACCGAGCAGACCGTGCATCCTGTCAACACCAACATCTATGTCTCTGAAATTGTCCTGCCGTCCTTTGAACGCATGGACGCTGTGTACTGCATCAAGGCTTACTAAGGCGAAAGGAGGAAAGCAGCATGGGAGACCAGTATTCTGAAGCGGCAGTCAAGCTGGGGCAGTACATTGCTCCTGCACTTGACCGTGAAGTCACGGACGAGGACTACCCACTCTTCGACCTGCTGCTTGATTTTGCCAAGGACAAGATATTTGCACAGGGCTACCCCTTCGGCAACAGACCGGACGAGCTGCCCTTGCAGTATCAGTCGTTGCAGATACGCATTGCAGCGGAACTGTACAACCACATCGGCGCAAACGGACAGACGAGCTATACCAATAATGGTATCACTCGTGTGTGGGAATCGTCCGATGTGGCGCAGTCCCTGCTAAATGAAGTTGTTCCGAGAGTAGGTGTGATCGGCTGATGTTCAATGGAAGCCCTCTGGACAAGCGCCCGCTGTGGTATTCAAACCCCATCGGCGAGAAAAAACCTGTTGTGGACGAATGGGGAAACGAGACTGGCGAATCCGCATACGAATCGTGGAGCGAACCCGCAAAGCTGATGCTGAATGTCAGCCCTCCTACTGGTTCTGCGGAAGCGAACCCTTTCGGCGCGTTCACGGATTACAGCTACGTTGTCAGTTCGTCCAGCAAGAAGCATAACACACCGCTTTATGAAGGCACACACGTCT
>ERZ791852.148-NODE-148-length-57067-cov-19.052761_pt1 | contig 57067 bp, 72 predicted proteins | sample MGYA00510287_ERZ791852 | MGnify/ENA primary metagenome ERZ791852 (study PRJEB30046, sample SAMN00715257) | human gut metagenome | study: EMG produced TPA metagenomics assembly of the A metagenome-wide association study of gut microbiota in type 2... | reverse complement strand
ATATAATAAAAGGTAGATAATTTCAACTGGTTATCTACCCTACTTATTGTAATTTGTCTTTTTTATTTTCTTTAATATTTTCTTTACAATACTCTTTTATTCTATTTATTTTATTTTCACTCAAATTTGTACTCCCTTTAATATAATGTAATTTTATATTTTGTTTGTAATTATAATATGTTACATATATTTTTGATTTATATGATTTTAATTTATTTTAAGCCTATAATATAGTTGTTTATTTTTTCAGATTGTTCCTGAATATCTGCAATGTATTTATCAAATATATCTGTTCTTATATTACATTTAGACTTTTTTTCTAAAATTTTTCTTAATAGTTCAAATGAGTCTATGATATGATGCCTAAATTCATAACTATCTTCTATTCTATTAAACTCTAATGATTCTATAATCGCAAAAGATTTATCAAATGCATCTAATATTTCGTTCAAGAGTTCTTGGCTTATTTGAGAGTTGTTACTTTTGTAGTAAATGCTTAAATACATTCTATATTTTGAATATACTTCATCAAAGTTTAGACTAATATTTTCTTTGTCTAAAATAACTTTGGCAATATGAATGTAAAATGCTTTTATAAAAACATAAGTTAATGTTTTATCAATGTTTTGGTTTTCATTAAATTCCTCTAATATGTTATAAATACTATCTTCACTTAAGTCAAATAGTTCACTTGCAAAATCATTTGTTAAAATATTCTTCATTTCTATCTCTCCCTTATAACTAACCATTCTCATAACTTAAATTATGAGTACCTAATTTTCCCATTCTCCTGAACTTTCTTTTTAGCAAAGTAAAATATTTTCTAAAATTAATTTTATTTATAATATATCCTAATACACATCCAAATATAATTAATAAAATTCTCAATTCTATTGCAGTACTTGTATCAAATAAAGCCGAAGCAGAACTAATTGCATTTACAGTAATAAATATTACTTGATACTTATAATCATTTATAAACGTATAAATATAATTTAAAATTATTGTAACAATCACATCATATTTTTCTGGTACCAATGCTTGGAATAATATAGCAAAAACAATTGAACCAATTATTGTTGAAATTATTCTACTTATAAATCTTTTTTGAGTATTAGAAAAATCAATTTGTGTTAAAGACATAACAGACATTGAAATCCACATAGTCTTTTTAACACCAAACAATGTACCAATCAACATCGCAATACTTACACCAATAGCCATCTTTAAAGCTATAATAAACCTATTTGATGTTATACTCATACTCTTAAATGCTTGCTTAATTGTATCATGCTCCTTATTTGAATTTTTATTTTTAAAATAATATACTAATGACACTATTACTCCACCTATAAGCAAACTTAACATTCTAGTTACAAAATCATGACCCTCTGCGGGATTTGACTGATTAAAAATGTAACATAAAAGAAATGGCATATACGCCTTATATTCTGGTTTTGCTGATGGAATGTACATAATTAAGAATATTGTAATAAAGTTTACAATCAAACCTATTACTGGATTTATTTGAGCCAACTTATTTGAAAATCCTATTTGTAAAAACATCAAAACAATAACAAATGGTGCTTGTTTTATATTAATTCCTATATCCATATACCAATACATCATAGTTCCAATTAATACACATACCCATGTCAAAGAATTATTTGTACCAAATATTTGTGAAAATACGCCTACAAATAATGTAATAAAAACCAACTTTAATAAATTAGAAAATATACTTTTACGTGTTATTTTTTGCATAAAATACCTTCTTTCTCACAAAAATTATGGCTAATATTTACAAAAAAAATTAGCACTCTGCAAAAACGACTGCTAATATTTTATACCTATTTTTAGCAGTTGTCAATTCAAAGTGCTAAATATTCACATAAATTTCACATTTAACTTTTCTATTTTCCCATTCACCATTAACATATCTTTCCATATTATTGATTAATCAAATTTATCCCTTTGATTGTTGGATACAGTAACTTTATAAAATCTGTTGCATCTTGTTTTGAGCCAACAACACTCCCATAATGAACTGGTATAGCAAATTTAGGTTTTATAATATTTATTAATTGTGCTGCCTCTTTAAAATCCATTGTATATGTCCCACCAACTGGAACAAATGCAACATCACATTTTACTTTTTTATTTTCTTCAGTAATATCAGTATCTCCTGCTATATAATACCTAACACCCTTTATTTCTATAATATAGCCTAGCCAATTATTTTCTTTTGGGTGAAAAGGCTTATTTGTATTATATGCTGGAACTGCCTCAACTTTTATTCCATCAATAATTTCTGTATCTCCTGAATCAAGCGTAAAAATGTTTTCTTGATTTATTCCTTTTTCAAGTAATTTAGGTAATAAATCATCAGGAATAACAAAAATAGAATTAAATTTTCTTACTTTATCTATATCATCTTCAGAATAATGGTCATAATGGTCATGTGTTATAAAAATTATATCTGCATCATTATAATTTTTATCTATATGATATGGATCTATATAAATAATTTTTTCTTTATTTATTTTTATACAACTATGGTATAAAACCTCTATATTATCAAGAATATTTATCATTTCTACTACCTCCATTTTTAGATATTATAATATAAATAAATATACAAAACAAATTATTCTTCTTTTATAGCTATTATCAATTCATTTGGTTGTACCATCATATTTGCATTTTTATATGTAAATCTTGCATGAGAAAAATAAACTTTATAATTTTTATTTTCTAATTTAGTACGTGTCAAAGATAAAAATTTATCAGTATCTTGTTCAGATAAATTATTTTTTACTCTTATTGAGTTTGATAATTCTATTCTTTTAAAATTTGCTTCTTTTAATTTTCCCAGTTGTTTCTCTGTCTTTTCTAAATTTTCTGATATTGGATAAACTGGTGTAAGAACGCAATTACCTTCTAAAGCCAATTTTCTGCTACTATCATCATTTCTTTTTGAAATTTTAAACTTCCACATATTGTTATTACTTTCATTTTTTATATCTTCCCTACAACTTACTATTTTCTTTTTACTTTGTTAATTTATAACTTTCTTTTATCAATTCTTTTACTAACACCTTGTCGACTTTTCCATCAATAATAATTGTATTCCAATGTTCCTTATTCATATGATAAGCAGGTATTATATAATCATAAGTATTTCTTAATATATCTGAATAATTCGGATCTGTTTTTACATTAAGATATAACTTATTATTAACATTCATAATTAGTGCAAACCACTTTTTGTTTTTACAATGTTTCATTGTTACAGATTCAAAGTCATCTGGAAATGGGCAGTCTTTAAATGTATCTTCTAATGTTAAACAATATTTTATTATTTCTTCTTTATCCATATCTAATCCATTTTATAATAAACTACTAAATTTTTTACTATATTTATCAATATCTTTTGTACTTTGACTAATAATAAATTCTGTTACTTTAATTTTTAATCTCTCAACTTCATCATTTGTATAGTTCTTATTTTCTACATCTATTCCTGCTTCATTAAATAATTGAATATCTTTGTTTGAAAATTGCATTGTTTGTTACCTCTTCTATTTCTTACATAAACTTATTTTTTTATATCACAAAAGTGCATAATTATCAACTATCAATCCATTTTTCATATCAAATATTTTTATTTAAAAACTAAAAATTTTCATTAAAAAATAAGTGATTTTCTTACCACTTACTTTTTAATAACAATCTCATTATAAATATGTTCTATTTTAATAACTTTTTTCTCTAAATAATATACCTATAACATCTTGGATTCCTGACTCATAATACAATTTACAATCAAAACTTTGAATCCTTGATCTATTTTCTAATAACTTATCTATCATATCAAGTATTCTTTTTTTTGCCTTGAATCAATATTTGGTATTGTTTGAATTTCTTTAATTACATCATCATGTGTTATATCTTTTAAATTATTTTCTTTTATAAAACTTTCTCTTACTTCCAATTTTCTTTCAATTTCACTTTCTCTAATATCAAATATTTTTTCAAAGATATCATTTTTAATTGAATTTCCATCTTGATCAATAATAACAAGCCTTCTCATCACAACTCCTCCTCTCTTAAGTTGTGTGTGATATTAACTCTGTTTAAACTAATTGTCAACTTATCTTTACAGATTTTATAAAAATCTGAAACCCTGAAATCCTTGAATGAGTAAAATGATGTATTATCCCCTTATATTCAAAAAAATAATACACCATAAACGAAACCCCTCATCCCATCATTTCGTTTATGATAATCTAGTATGTAAATAATAATATTTACCACAAATGCTGTTATATAAAATAACATTGTCCATCCTTGCCCAAACTTTTTACACTCGTGTATCCCTTTTACAAGTTTTGCCTCCTGAAACTCTTTATTTATTGTGAGTATATGTTACAAAATCTCACTGACGCATTTCTTACAAATAGATTCTTTGTAATCATACGAATGGACTTTATAGCATCGCCTCCATCAGAGCTATCACTTTATTATTTTATAACGAGTTTATGGCATCTCTCGTTCTCTTATTCATTTTAATAAATAAAAAACTCTAGCCAATTTATAAGCTAGAGCCTTTTTTGCTATTCAAATTCCTCTTCTTCGAATTTTTTTAGTGCTTCATTATCCTTTTGTTTTACAATCTCCATTAATCCTTTTTCTAATTCTTGAAAATTTTTATAAGTTACAAATACATTTATATTATCTATATATTTTTCAGAAAAACCTGTTTCTATAATACTCTTTTTCAAAAAATTTGCTAAAATTTCTTTATCTGTATCTTTTAAACTTTTAGTTTGAACATAGTTATTAATTAAATTTCTTGTACTTATATAAGAATCTTCTATTACTCTTTTTCCCATATACCCAACAAATTCTGCTAATTCTATTCCTTGATAAGTTGGGCTATCCATTATTTGATTATATATAATATTTTTTTCATCATCATAATAAAATGGACAATAATCTGTATAAAAAACCATATCTACATTAAATTCGTCATCAATTACTACATCTGCTACTCTTTCATCTCGATATAATAATTGTAATATTTCATTTTTATATTTTTCTAACTTTATTTCTTTAGTATTGTAATCTGTCAAGTTCACTATTGTATTAAATTCAGAACAACTTTTTATTCCATCTTCTACTATTTTATTTTCATAGTACCTTAACATTTCATCTTTATTCATTTCTATTGAAAATTTTTCTTCCATAATCACCTTTCTTAAATGGAGTTCTTTATTCCATTTCTTCTTCATCTTCTTTTTGCTTTTCTATTTTATATATCTTTTCCTGTGATTCAAAATCTTTAACGAAATAATTCACAAATTTTTGCATATATTTCAAACTTTCTTTTAACCTTCGATTTTCTTTATCAACTCCCCATTTACATACTTCTGTTATGTTATAGTTTCTTGTATTAATTCCTAATTTTTTTGCTACTGCAAAAATAGTTGCTATAACCTCTGTCTGACTTTGACTTGCATATTTATCAACATCAAAATATGGAATATTTGAATTTCTTGTATTATGACTTATATCACTAACAATTGATTCAATATTAGCCATTTGACTATTGGTATCATAATATAAACTTCTTCTAGCACACATTCCTTTTAAGATCGTATCTATATATTCTTTTTTATATTCCTTCTTTTTTATTATAGCATCTGTTTGTGATATATCGTAAACTTCTACTACCTTAAATTTAACATCATTATTTATTTTTATTCTTTTTATTATTTCAAGTGGTTTTTCGTCATCTTTAATTTTATATTTATATTTTTGATATTCTTCTTTAGTTGCTATAAATGATACATTATCTCTTTGTGATTTCAATAATAGAATATTATTGTAACTTGTATTATACATTGTTGCTAATGTTTTTAAAAAGTCACGCATTTTACTTGGATTTTCAAATGTTTCTTGTGCCATTTCATTTGTACTATTTATTAATTCTTGTACTCTATCATCTATATTAATCACCTGCTTTCTTTTTCAAACTTTTCTTAATTTTTATATTATAACTCATTGTAGAATAAATCTTTTTATATCCTGAATTTTCTTTTCTTATTTTTTTTACTACTACTTCTTTCAACTTTTCTCCTTCTATGCTTCTGCCTCTTCCTCTTTATCCACTTCATTTTTTTCATTTTCTTTGGTATTTTCAAATATCTTATTAATATATTTTTCTATTGTTTGAGATACTTTTTGCATAATTTCACTACTCTCATATTGTTTTGCAATCTTATGAATTCTAGCCAAATCCTGTACATGTGTTGTTTTTACTGTATCTTCTTTTTCTTGTACATGAATCTTTGTATTTTCAACATATAATTGTCTTCTCTGTTCTATATAATTATCTTTTTCTTTAATTGTATCTGCATATAATTTATTTTGAATATCGATTTTTCCCTGTATACTATCTTTTTCATTTCTTAACTCTGTAATTTTTGCATTTAGTAAATCTACTTGTTTTAAATCATTTTTTGATGCAAATGCTATATAAATTATTTTCTCTAATCTATTCATTTTATCTGTTTTGGCTAATATTGCTCTTTTTTCTTCTTCTAATTTTTCTATGTTTTGTTGTTTATCAAATTTACTATTTTCCATTTCTTTTTTTCTTGATTCTAATCCTGATAAATCATAATTTATTTTTTCAATTTTGGCATCCAATTCTTCCATTTGTTCTAATTTTATGTTTTTCATATTATCAATCCTTTCTTTTTTCAAAAAGGAGAGTTCTATTTGAACTCTCCAAAATATATTCTAACATCCTGTTCTTGGTAATTTTACTTCTAATTTTTTTTCATATACTTTTGTAGTGTGATCATCCTCATCAAATACATAATATGTTTTGTGATATCCTTCTACTTTTGTTTTGTTTGTAAATGTATCATCTTCTTTTACTGAAGCTTTAACTTTTACAAATAATTGTGGTTTTTCTACTGAAGAAAATCCTACATCTACTTTTCCAAACTCTGCTTTAAATTCTGTTACATACTCATCCGCTTCTAATTCTAAATTTGAAAAATCAATATAGTTATTTGTTTGTGTATTCAAATTATCTCTTAATAATCTATAATCCTTTTTATTCGTTTTATAATATACGGCATAATTTAAATCTTGATTATATGTTCCAGTTACAAGTTTTGTAGCAGTTACATAGTCTGTTGGTAAATAATCATACCAAGTAAAATCTTTTAATGGCACATTACCTGTATTTTTTATTGTAAAATCATATTTAATCTCTTGATTTGCTGTTGTCTGAATAATTCCATCTTTTTCAACATCTATATCTGGATTATCAGGTTTATTGGTAATGTTTAATTCAACAATTTCACCATGTTTAACTATCTCTGCTGAATATTCATTTTCGTTTAATTGATACCATTCTCCAGATTCCCCTTCCAATTCTTTTATATATTTTTTGCCTTTTTCTAATTTACTTGTAATTGCAATTCCATCTGCTCCTGTTGTAATTTTCTCTATAAAGTTTTTGTTTTCATCATATACTCCAAAAGATACATTTGGAATTGGTGTTCCTTTTTTATCTCCATTTATTTTGTTGTCTTCTTCTGATGTTTTTATTACTTTAATTTGTCCATATATTTTTTGATTTTCAAATGTATAATTAACAATCTCATTTTCTTTTAATATGATTTTCTTCATTTCTGTATCTAATACATATTTTTCATTTGTTTTTGTTTCTCTTATATATAATTCAGGGTAATCTCTTACTGCATATCTTTTTGTATAACATTCTCCATTTTTATCTGTTTTTAATTTTTCTAAAACATTCCCATCTTTGTCTAAAACTTCAAGTTCAACATCTTTTAATTTTACTTCATGATTTTCCTTGTCAACTTTTATAATTTTTATTTGTGATTTTTTTAATTCATTTTCTACTGTTGTATTAGTAATTTCATTCCAATTTATTTTTATTTCAATTGGATTTTCATTAAGGTTATACCATTTTCCGGTTTTTTCTTCAATTAATGACCATTCTCCTGTTCTTAAACCTTTAATATGAATTTCGCCGTTTGCATCAGTTGTATAATGTCCTGTTATTTTTTGAAATTCGTGTGAATATAATGCAAATTCAACTCCACCCAAAGTTATTTTTTTATTGTCAGCATCTACTTTATATACACTTAAGTCCCCTCTTTTGTGTTCATTTCCAATTGTTAATTCTTTATATGTATCATAATCTAAAAGAATTTCATTTTCTTTGTCATCCAAAATGTATTCAGATTTTGTTGCTATTTCTGTAGCAATTACTTTTCCTTGTTTTAATTTGCTCAATTCAATACAACCTTGAGAATCAGTTTTATAGTTTCCAATATTTTGTCCATCACTATATCTAAAATTAAATTCTACTCCTGCTATTGATTTTTTTGTTTCATTATCTATTTTTATAACTTTTATTTTTGATTTATAAGCATCTACTGATAATGTTGTTTCTCCACCTGCTGTATAATATGCATCATAAGTTAATGCATAATTTTGCCAATTAGGATTTGGGCTTTGTCCAAAAAATACTGGGTAACTTTTTACTTTACCATTTAATGATATTTTTCCATCAAAATTATCTAAAATTTTATCTTTAGGAACTACAACTTTAAAATGTTCATTACCACTAAATGTAGTTTTTGCATTACCACTTAAATCTGCAATATAACTTCCTTCTGGAAAATTACTAATTGATGTAACTGTATAATTAGATACATTTACATTACTTGTAACACTGTACTCTTGTGAATAATAGTTACTTCCATCTGCTTTAAAGCCTCCTATTTTATTTGCATTTAGTACACTGTTTGCTGATGGTGTTTCTGAGCCATATCTTGCTTGATTTACAATGTTTTTTATTGCATTAAATATTTTTGTTCCTCTTGCATCTCCACCACGATAAAAACTATCTACATCTCTATTATATATAACTGAATATACTGCTTGTTTTGTTGCTACAAATGCATCTTGATCATTTTCTACTCCAAGTTCTGAGGCACTTTTGTATGGAAATCCATTTACTATTGCTCTCCACACTTGAACATCTGATAATATTTCTGTTACATTTACACTGTAATTTTGTTCTTCTCCAACACCATGTTTATCAACATTTAAGCAATATGCATAATGTAATACCCCATTATTTCTATATCCAACCATTGTTGTAATAACATAACTCCATATTCCTGATGTAGTTTTAAATTGCAAATGTTGACCACAATCTCCTAAATTTTCTACATATGCAGAATTAACTTCAAAAGCATTTGCAATGCCTGACATTGAATTTACTAATATTAAAATTAGTAATATTATACTAACTATTTTTTTTAATTTCATTTTTTACCTCCATTAAAAAAACACCCTAAAAGGTGTTCTATTATTTTTTATTTAATTTCATTTTCTACAACTACTTTATTTTCTCTTTCAATTATATTTTGTATTATTTCATCTCTATGTATATGTCTATATATTTGAATATAAGCTACTAAAAGCACAAAAACTATGATGCAAACAAGATAAAATTTTGCTGCAAAATTTAGTTCCCATTTTGGTTTTATTTCGACTTTATAAACTTTGTCTTTCTCTTTTTTCATATAAACCACATCCTCTTCTTTGTGCTTATTGTAACCCATTTTCATTTTTATTTCAAGTTATTTTCCACAATTTCTGTTGCTTGCACACATAACCTTTGCAATTTCTTATTTGCAATACAAGTTATTAATGTTAATTTATTTTGATCTGTTTCTTTTAATAAATTCCAGTCTGTTTCTAGTATTGTTTGTATATTATCAACTTTATACTTTCTTGTAAAAAAATTTGTTTTATATGTAATTATATCTCCATTTTCTAATTCATTTAATCTAGCAAAATACGAATTTTTATTACCTCTATTATGTCCTGCAAGTCCAACATTGCCATCATAAGTTGATGTATTTTCTATATGTCCTATATATTCGTTCAATATTTCATTACTACTACCTTCTTTTACTTCAGCTTTTAAGCCGTATTTTTTCAATACTAATTATGCCTAATATTCCATCTTTTAATATGTCTGAATCGTCTGCTTGATTATATGTAATATTTTCAAATTTAGAATCTGTTGTTATATTATTGGGATCAACTAAATTTTTATCATATACAATGCAATAATACAATGCACCACCAATTATTATAACCAATAAAATGCAAATACTTATTTTAACAATTTTATTTTTCATTCTATCCTCCTACTATGCAATTTTATTTTTCTTTTTTCTTTTCCAAAGAAATATTCCGCTTATTACTAAAATACCAGTTCCTGCTGTTGCCACTACTATTGGTGTATAATTTGTTTTTTCTTCTATTTCTTCTTGAGGCATTTCTTTATATTTTATATTAAAGGTTATTGACTCTGTTTCTTCTTTTTCCAATGTTCCTATATATGTTACAGTTGCCAAATAGCTTTTTACTATTTTCCTTTCTTTTATTCCTTCATATTGCATCTCTCCATTATATGCTATTGGAACATCTTGCCCTTCAATCTTTTCTACTTGTGAAATATTCCAAATTGGATTTACTAAATAATAAGTAACTCCATTTTCTTCAATACTCTTTGGAATATCGTTTAATTCATTAGTTGGTACATTTTCATATTTTTTTGTTAATGCTACTTTGTATTGCTCTATATAACTATCCTTTATTTTTATATCTAATGAATTATTTTGCAATTCTAAAATCCCTGACATTCCATCCTTTGTCATTTCAATTTTATTTTCAAACATATTTAACACATCGTATTTGTTATTCGTATATACTATTTTTTGTTTTGTTTGAGTTTCTTCTTTATTAATATTTTGTTTATTTTCTTGTTTTGACACATCTTGTAATTCATATTTAACATTATCAATATTAATATTTTTTTGAATATTTTTTTCAAATTCTTCAGCATTCTCTATTGATATTTTTTCATTTATTTCATAATCTTTTAATTCACTATTTGATGCAAAACAATTTGTTGAAAAAAGTGCTAGTATTAACATACTCAATCCTATAATTCTTGATTTATTCAAATTCTTCTTCCTCCTCTTCTTTTAATTCTTCATTTAATTTTTTTCTTATGTCCCTTATAAATTGAAATTCCTTCATTAATTCAGGAATTTTTGTTCTTTTTCTAAATTCTATATCTCCACTTTCTTCTCCAAGTCTACAAAAAACATATCCATCTTTTAATTTACTTAAACTTTTTTCAAGTGCTTGAACTTCTTCAAATTCTTTATAGTATTTTAGAGAATCCCAATACATAAATACACAATCTTTATTATTTTCTTTATAGTCGTGTTTATTAACATAGTCTAACAAATTTTCTGTCATTTTAGCTTGTGCATCTTCTACCTTCTTAAAATCTTTTTTCGTTACTGCAATCATTACTTCACTATAATATCCCACATTTTTTCCTTTCCTATTTCAAACCTAACATTTGAAATACAATGTTTCTTAATGATTCATTAAAAATAATCGTAAGTCCTAGTGATGTTAGTCCAAATATAATAGCTGTTCCTAAAAGCTCTAATAATTTATCTACTGCCTGAATTAAAAGTGTAAAAAAATAAACACTTGTATTATTTACTTGTGTTTTTTCTATACCTTCACTATTTAATTTTTTATTTTTCTTCATACTCGTAATGTATTTTTTCAAATTATTTCTTTTTTGTTTCTTTATAATTTCAGCCTTTTTAAATTTTTTACTCTCTTTTTTTGACAATCCATCTGATATTAATGATTTTTTCAATTCAGATTTTATTTTTTCTAATTCAACAGAATTTATAATATTATATATACCTTTTTCGTACAAATTAGTTAAAATATCATTTTGTTCATCATATCCACTTGCTAAAATTATTATTCTTATATTTGGATATACTTCATAAAAATAACTTATACCATTTATAATATTTTCTTCTGTTCCCTTTAAACTTTTTAATTCAATAATAATATATTTTATCAATTTAAAGTTTACTTTTGTTTCTTTTATATATTGTAAAAAATCTATTTCTCCTATTTTACTTAATATCGTGATATTTAATTCTTCACAAACACCCTTTATTAAATCTTCCATAGGATTACTTGCAATGTAACTTAACATTATACTCCCCTCCTAATCAAGTACCCTCTCTTCATACGGTACATTATATATTACATTGTTAGATTTCAAGTATTCAGTATTATTGGTAGTATCTCCAGTATTTTTGCCTAGTTTCCAGAATACATTATTTAATACTACAATTACCAGTAAAATAATAAATATAGCCAAATAGCAAAACATTTCCTTCTTATCTCTGTTCATCATTCTACCTCCAATTCATCGATATTCTCTATTTTGTGTTGTTGATAATATTTTTTATAAAATTTATCATATTGCAATGTTTTCCCTTCTTTCTCTCCTAATTCTTCTAATGTCATTTTCTCAAAAATACCGTTGTCAAAAACCTTTACCTTTCTTGGTTTTGTATTTGTCGTTTGTAATTTAATAAGTCTTTCAATAATTTCTTCTCTAAATGTTGGATTTATCTTATTTAAAAAACATCCATAAGTGGATACAAATGGCTCTTCAATTTCATAATTAGGTACATACATTTTTATATCAACTGCATGTCCACATCGTTCTGCTTCTAAAACAATAAAATCTGCAACATCACTTTTTCTAATTTCATAATTGTCTCCATTTGAAGTTTCGACAAATAAAAAGCCTTCTTTATTGGCAATTTCAGACATTTCTTCTCTTGTATATAATTCATATAAATCATAATATTTTTTTCTTTGCATTATTCCCTCTCTTTCTCACCAAATAAATATGGTGCAGGATCAATGGTATCTTTATTAGTACCACTACTTTTTCTTACCTCAAAATGTAAATGATCTCCTGTGGAATTTCCAGTAGAGCCTTGTATTCCAATTACTTGTCCTACTACAACTTGCTGACCTTTAGTAACTTGTAATGAATTATCTCTCATGTGCCCATAAAATGTATAAAATATATTTCCTTGTTCATCTATATGTTTTATTTCTACACAATTCCCATATCCATTTTGCCACCCTGAATGTGTTACTTCTCCATTGTCAGCAGCCATAACTTTACTGCCAAGACTTCCACATAAATCTACTCCTGTATGATTTGAATGTACTACTCCATGTGATTCTCTATACCCAAATTTACTTGTAACTTGAATAAAATTTTCAATTGGCATAGCAAATTTGCCATTATATACAATTTCTCCTATTTCTGTTTCATTTTCTATATTACCTTTTTCTGTATTATTAGTCGATTTTGAATTTGAACTTGTTATTTGAAAATATGAGCCTATTATTAATATAAATATTATTATTCCAATTATTAAATATATTTTTTTACTCATATACATCACTCTTTGCAAATTTTGAATCTATCATTTCTAATTCGTAATCAAATAACTTAAAAATCATATATAATTTTCTTGTACCACACATAAATAAACACTCTCCTACTTTTGCATTTAGTATCATTTTTTCTTCCTGTTCAGTCAAATTAAATATGTTTACTATGTCTTTTAAGTCCTTTCCATCACATTTAAAAAATAGTTTATTGGTTGAATTTGCCAATAAACTTTGACCATATAATCTAATTTTTTCATTTAGATAATCTTCAATACTTTGTGAAATTACACAAATTGAAGAATTATGCTTTCTTGCCATTTTACTAATGTATCTCACATATTCCAATGTTTGTGGAATGTTAGGATCTATTAGAATATGACATTCATCAGCTACAAGCATTGTTCTTTCATTAACATCTTTACTTAAAATATCCCAAGCATAAGACAAAATATTATAATACTGTGCTCTTTTATATTGAATTTGAAACTTTTGCATTGTTGATGTATTAAATGTTGTTATTCTAGTATCTACTTCAATGTTTGTATATCCATTCCATATACTAGATGCTTGTCCGATGCATATTGGTCTAATTAAGGCTAATAATTTTTCATAGACTGCATCTTGATATTTTTTGTTTTCATTATCAATAAAAAAATACAAATCTTCTAGAATCGGAAAATCTGTATTTTTTAATTTTGAAATATCTGTTTCTTTCGTAATATTAAATTTAGCATATAGTTTCTCAAATATTAAATCTAATTTTGAAAACTCTATTTCTGTTAATGATGGATACAATATTTGAAAAAATGTTTCTAAAAATTGAAAATGCAATGATAAAGCATTTTTTCCTATTTCATCATCTCTATTTATTCTCACTTGTAATGGATTTAAAACTCCTCCACTATCTATTCCGTCACATTCTATTACTTTGCCATTTAATTTTTTACATAAATGATTATATTCATTTTCTACATCTATTATTAAAATTTTGGTTGTAGGAATTTCATTTAATATCATATGCTTTACTGCCATACTTTTTCCGAGAGCCTGAACTTCCTACTACAAACATATTGCTGTTGCCTCTCATTATATCTTGCTGCCATAAATTAAAAATAATAATACCACCATTTTGATTTATTCCCCAATAATATCCGTTTTTATCAATAAAAGTTTCTGTATTAAATAGAAATCCTCCTGTAAAAGAGCTTGTTAATATATTTCTTTTAAATTTTTTACTTAACTCAGTTTGAATTGTAAAAAAAGGTGCTACTGCTTTAAAACCATCAAATTGCAAATAATTCGTTAGATTCCTTATTTTCAATTTTTGATGTTGTACTTCATTTTCAACTTCTTTACATTTTTGTTTTAATTCTTCTTTCTCATCTGCTGAAACTAAAATGTATATTGTTAGATATGATACAACTTCATTATTCTGTATCATTCTATTTATAATTTCACTTGCCTCATTTATTTCTTTTTCTCTAATTTGTCTACTTGATTCATTTTTTGATATTTGTAATAATCCTGAAGCATCTCTGATTCTTGCATCTAATGAATCAATTAATTCTGCATTATCTGTGGGCTCAATATTTATCGAGAATATTGCTCCTATGTTTCTAACTAAATTTCCTAACCACTTTAATTCTACATTTGATGGATAATGAACAATTGTATATACTTTACAATATCTACTTCCAAAATATATTTTATTTCTTTCAAATGTTAGTCCTCCAGTTGGTGTAATTAAATCTATTAAATTATAATCTGCTTCTTGTTTTTTTATTTTTTATCACCTGCCTTTGTTTCTAATGCTTCTTTTATTCTTTGTTTTGCTATTTCATAATATTGGCTATTTATTTCAAAACCTATAAAATTTCTATTTTGATTTATTGCTCCAACCAGAGTTGTGCCACTTCCAGCAAAACAATCTAAAATCAAATCACCCTCGTTACTTGAATTTATTATGTGATTTTCTATAAACGGTAATGGTTTTATAGTTGGATGTTTCCATTTTTTCTTGTCGACTTGATTTACTCCTGAAATATAATATTTTCTTTTAGTATGATAATTTCCATATAGCCTTACTCCCTTTTCTCTTGCAAATACTACATATTCTGTATCAGGCAAATAATTATTATTTGTTAATGGACTAGGATTCATTTTATGCCATGTTAATATTTCATAATTACAATCTTTATTCATAAAATATTCCAGTAATTCCTTTACCTGCCTTTTAGAACAGTAAATGTATATATTTATCTTTTTCATTTTTTGTACTAATAAATCTAATACTTTTAAATCAAATCCATCCTTTAAATCTAATAGTTCATTTGCATAACTATTAAAACTTGATGGATGTTTTAATTTGCTTAAATTTAATTTATATGGCGGATCTATTATCACTAAATCGATACTTTTATCATCTAATAATTTTATTCCTTCCATACAATCCATATTGTAAACATTATTTATTTTTAACACTACTTCTCCTTATTTTTATGATGCTATCATCATAATCCACACTCTCCTTTCGAGCAAATTCTGGAATTGTAAAACTTTTAATTAATAATATAATTTCTGTCTTCTCTAATATTTCAGATTCCAAATCACATTGTTTTAATCTATTTTTCCAGTTTATTGCTCTTTTTTCTAATTTTTCTTCAACATTCTCTGATGCATTCTCCCATATACATAGATAAAATTCATTTTCGATAATGTTTTTATTTGCAACCATTTCATGTGTTGCTATAATTCTTTTTTCAACAATTCTTATACTTGCCTCATCTTTTAATTTTTTCTTTAAATCTTCTTGTTCTTTTATAAAATCTGCAATATCTACTTTTCTAGGAATTATAAAAATAGTATATGGTTGTTGTTCATTACTAAACTCAACACTTGAACTATTCATTTTTTGTATAAGTTCCTCTTCTGAAAATAATTCCGTATTTATTGGGTGTACTCTTATAAAAGAAATTACTTGTTTATCTAATGTATATAAAAAGTTATCTTCAATTTTTCTAATATTTAAAAATTCATTTAATGATTTATTCTCTTTTATTGAAATTCCCTCTTTCATACTTATACCCTTTTTGCATAAGTTCATATTTTACGATATTTTTTATATTATCCATTAAAGAAAAACCACTTCTATTTTTAGTAACAAATACAACTGAAATTGCTGTACTTCCTATAACTAAGAATGTTGCTAATAAAGTGGTTTTTGTTATTTTATATATGCAATATGCAATTATACTTGATATAGCCAAAGCAATAATACTTTTTATTAATTCAGCCATACCATATCCTTCAAAAAATTCAGTTTGCAATTTAATTTGCGATGGTATTTTTACAGTTTTTTTCATCTACTACCACCTCCACCTGCTCCTCCGACCAAATGAATTATTTTCCTTATGATTTATATAATCTTGATATGTAAAATTAGAAGGAAAAATAAATCCATCTGAATCTCTATAATATGCTATATCTGCATAATAGCCTTTCCAAAAACCTTGACAGTCATTAAATAGTCTTAAATAACTTACATTTTCTACTACTTTAGCTGAAGAATATAGTCCAAAGGCTTCATGTAATTCTTCATTGTCAGTTAATGCTGCAATTGTTTTATTTGAATCTGTTATAACATATCTTTTTCCATCTATATTTACAACTTCTCTATTTTGACAATCTTTATCTTCTATTTTAGCAAATGTAATATCACTTGTTTCATCATCTGCAATTCCAGTAGGTGTTCCAAAATAACTTTTAGGAATTTCTAAAAGGCTTAGTGACAATGTTATTAATATACTTGCTATAACTGTATTTTTTGCTAATTTAATATACTTCATTTTGTTGTCAGGTTCTACACTCATTTTTATTAATAAGATAATAAATGTTACACTTCCAATAGCGATGCCAATGTTTCTTAAAACTCGTATTATTTCTTGTAAAGTTTCGATTTTTATCTCCTCCTTCTTAATCTTGGTGTCAATGCCCTTAAATTACGTGCCGTATTTCCTGCTGAATTTATAATGCTTCCATTTGGTTTTACCAAATATTTTGATAGTATCATTGGTGTATTTACTGATATTATTGCTATTGCAATAGCATAAATTAAATGTCCATTTATTGTTACTAAAATTGACAAATTCATAAGTGTTAATTGTATTACCAATGTAAATGCTGTCATTAAAAAGCCTCTTATATATTCAGGAAATACTCCTCCATCTGAATTTAAAAGTCCGAATACTTGCAAATGGTATTCCCATTCTCATTAGTAGCATTTCAATTCCCTTCATAATAAATTGACAAATTAAAACTAGCCAAGTTATCAATAATACTAAACATGCTACTGCTGTAAAAATACCTCCTGCAATATTTCCACTTAACACTTCAGATAAACTTACCGTTTTAACGGGCATAGCACCTAAAATGCTATTTAGAAAACTACTTGTGATTCCGACAAATATATCATAAATTTCTTTACAACAAATCATAATTATTACTGCTTTTAGCATTCCGACAATTAAATGAATTGGATTTTTCTCTGCATCTCCATCATTTTGTAAAAAATATATCTTTATTAATTTTGCAATAAATACAATTACTAAAATAAAACAAGCATAATTAAATACAACTTGATATATTCCGTTGAAATCTATTTTGCTGCCACCCTGAACTTGTATGCTATTTAATTCTCTTTCTATAAAAAACACCAAATTCACCATACTTTTAAATAATGAATTTAGTGTTGCCTCTGATCCATCAATAAATTTTTGAATTAATTCTACAAGCATATCTGCCATTTTTTATCACCTCTATTCAAAGAAAATTCAATAATTTTCTTTATCTGTAGAATCCAAGAATTACATCTATAAGTGCCAAACCACAAGTAATTAATACCATTGATATTAAAGTTGTTTTAATATTTTGCATATTTCTTCTTCTTTCTCCCTCATCATTTGTTTTTAGGCAATAAACATAGTAAATGAAATAACCACCACAAATTGTTATTCCTATACCAGTTAGCCATTTAATTACTGCATTAACTAAATTTTGTGTTCCTATAACTAATTTAGTTTCTTCAAAACTTGCTGCATGAACTATCTGTTGCATTGCAAATAATAAAACAACAAATAAGATTATTCTTAAACCAATCTTAATTGCTGTTTTTATTTTTTCTTTATTTTTATTCATCATTATCCTTTCTCTTCCTACTTACTCTCCAGTTTTCACGAAGTTCTTTTAAATTCTGTCTTTCTTCAAAATCTTCTTCATCCATATTATTTATTTCATCCCAAATGTTCCATATTTTAACCTTTTGAATTTCTCTTATTGGTCTTTCTTCCTCTCTTTTAATTCTTAATTTTTTATTTTCTTCTTTTGTTCCCATTCCATTTAATTTATTAAAATACATTTTTGATATATCTGGAACATATAATATAGCTGAATATTCACCTGCAATCATTACTAAAATAATTGGACTTTGTATTCTTAACACTTCATCTGCTGTTAACATCTTTCTAGAAATCAAACTCATACTGCTACTACTATTATCATATTTAATATTCGTGTTACTACTTTCACCATAACTTTGTGCTGAATATACTCCGTAATTTGTCTGATATTTTAGTTGCTGTTTCAACACTATTTGATTTTAAATATATTAGAGTAGCATTGTCTAAAATATTCTGTGCTCCTTCTTTTCCGTATTTTTCTTCTAGTTGTCCAAAACTTTGAATTGCAATTGTAAATCTGCAATTTCTACCGTCTTGAAACTGTTAGCATTGACTGAAATGTATCAATTTTTGTAAAGTTAGCAAATTCATCCAATATAAAATTCATTCTTATAGGTAGCTCTCCTCCTGAATTTCTACTGCTATCTACAATTGCTGTATATAACTGTTGTACTAATAGACTACCGTAATTTATGATATGTTAATTTATCGTCACTCAATAAAATGTATATTACTGTTTTCTTTGTTGCAAAATCTCTTAAATCAAAATCTGATTTTTGTATTGTATCTGCAACATATTCACTTACAAACATTTGTAAAGTAGAAAGTGCTGCCGCCACAAAACTTCCTCTTGTTTTTGATGGTGCTGTACCTGCTACTGCAAAAAACTTTTTTATAGGATCTTCTGCTGTTTTATTTTTCATATATTTGTCAATTAACATTTCACCATCATCTGCTGTTTTAAACATTTCAGCCACAAAATAATAAGCATTTGTTAAAGTTTGATATTCTCTTCTGCCTTTATTTTCAAGTACCACAGCCATAATTGCTGTTTTTATTACACTCTGTTCTCCATTAACCCAGATAGGCTCTGTTTTATCATTCTTTTCTACTAATATATTTACAATATCATTTACAAGACTTTCAGCAAGTGGAATATTATCATCTTCTACTGCATTTATAACTAAATCTAAAAAATTATAATGATTACTTTTTAAAAAATTTATAAAATCTAATGCAATTACATTATATCCAAGTTCTTTTAATTTTGGTGCTGTATATAAATATAATTCACCTTTTACATCACTAATTAGCATATTTTCTGATGCTAACCCAAGCATTGTTATACTTGGAATTAAAATTGACCTTGACTTTCCTGATCCTGAACTACCTATTAAAATCGTATGTAAATTGTCTCCAATGAAATGTATTTTTTCTAGATTTCCATTTCTTTCAAAATTAGTTATTATTCCACCTGAATCAAAACAACTTTCTTTATATTCCTTGTTTCTATCAATTATATTGTAATTAAATATCTTGTCATAGTCTTTTTTTTGTAACCACCAAGCCGTACCATATTGCCCATCTCCTGCTGGCACTGGTACTTCTATCTTATCTGTTAATTTTACTGTTTTACTATGATATATATTTTTAGTTTTATTTGTAAATAATAATAAAAATGTTATTACTATAGTTTCTAATATTATAAATATCAATAGTATTCTTTTATCTGCGAACAATGTTTTTATTATCTCTTGTAAATTCAAATTTAACATACTTTCAAAATCTTTACTAAATAAAAAATGTAAATTTACAGATGTATAAGCACATATCCCTATACTAAATATTATCGCTATTATAAGTAAAATTTTTCTATTTATATTTTTTCTCCTTTTTTGGAACTCCACATTCCTCCTTTTCATGTAAATTAAAAGAACATCTACTTTATAATAAATGTTCATTATTATTTTTCCCAGTTAAAACTAGATGCATTCATTTTATTAATTGCAATATCTTTTTTTGCTTGTTTAGATAATTGTTTTTTATATTTTATTTCAAAATTTTTCACATACTTTTCCTCTTGTCTTGCTGAAAAATAAACACAATTAAATATTCTCCATATCAAACTTTCAGTTTCATTATAGTACATTGTTTTATCATCTTCTATTTTTTGATTTAATAAGGCTCTCTCAAAATTCAAAATTTGATTTCCTATTATCTTTTTTATTTCTTCTTCTGCTTTTTCTTTTTCCAATTTTTGTGCTTCTTCAATTTTATTTTTATCACTATACTTAAAAGTAATAATTTTCTGTTTTGCCAATATATATTCATTAATTTGCTTTTGTGTATCTAATGACTTCTCAATAATTTTTTGTGATAAATCATCTACTTTTTTTATAACTTCAGGATACTTCTTTAAATATTGATATTTTATACTTCCACTTGTTTCTTTTAATAATTTTCTTAATTCTAATAAATCTAATGCAATATTTTTTATATTTCTATATTTAAGTCTTTGTGGAATAATTTTCTTATTTTGATAATCTTTTTCATATCTCATCATGTCTTTTAAAAATTTACTATCACTACTTATTTTTTTCAAATTTTGTAATGTTATATTTTCTTGTATTATCTTCTTTTTAGCAATATCCTTTTCCTTATATAATTGTAATAAATCATCTCTAAAAATGCTATTAGTAAATTCATCTTTCATTTTATTTATTACATTATATTTTATAAAATAATTCATTTTTTCTTTTTGCTTACTCCACATCATTACTTGTAAATGTGGATGTCCACTTTCTAAATGAACAGCACCTGCATATTGTAAATCTTCATATTTTATATTCATTTTTTTAGCAAAACTTATTAACTTACTTTCAAAAAGTTCTTTCCATTTTTCTTTTGAATCATACCCCAATCTTATTGCATCATATTCATCTAATGATATCGTACATCTGAATATTGGCATTTTGTTATATGCTAAATTAGTTATATATGAATTTACTGGCTCTATATCTTTCATTTTTTCTATATCTGGAAAATCTGCAATCTTTCCAAATAATCCATGTTCAGTATTTTTATTTTTTATAGCATATTCACTATATGCCAAATAATTTGTATAATTTTTATGTTTAAAAAATGTAGTTCTTTTATTTGGATTAAATGTTTCAAATAAGAAAATTATATTATTCATTTCTATATAATTCTCCTATTGTATAAAAATCATATAAATCCTGTTTGTTCATTTTTTCTGTGTCTCGTGATATATAATAATTGGCTTTTTTACGAGCATTATTTAACATATTTATGAACTCCTTATGCATATCATCTCCTAGTAATTTATACATTACTTCTCCCTGCAAATATGTGTTTATTACTGATGTTCTTAAATATTTTGCATTTATTTTTCTTTGACTTGCTATAAATGGTTTTAACTTTTCATCTAACATTTGATCTAATGCTTTTACTATAAAATCCAAACTTTCTTTATACATTTCAACATTTAGTTCTTTTTCAATCCCTGCCCTTGCTATTTCAGAAAGACTATTATATGAACTTTTTTCTACCATCTTTTTTAGCATTTCTTTTTTACTTTTTGAAATTCTTATAGTTAATTTTTCTAATTTTTCACTTGATTTTTTATTTTCCAAACTTCCTCCTTGCTCCCACTTTATCAATCAAAATTGCCTTCAAGCAATTTTGCAGGATCAGGGCGACCTACTGTCACCCCAAAACTGCCTAAAAGCGTGGCTTTTAGCTGGGTGCTTTAAAAAATAGAGGTAGTCATTTAGACATCCTCAAATTTTCTTAATTTTTATCAATATTCTTCATCTTCTGATATTTCTTCTCCTGTAACATCTACATAATCCATTATAATACATAACGCTTCATCATAACTTTTTGCTTCTGTAGTTATCTTATTAAACATTTCTTTTGCCTCTTCTTCTAGTCCATTTTTCTTTAATGTTCTAGATGCAATTCCCATTAAGTTATAAATATTTCCGTCTTCTCCTAATAATTTGCACTTTGGTTTTTCAGATTTATTCAAATTCTTCATCCTCCTCATTTTCTCTTTCTTCAACAATTTCAACATATTCATTTATGATATCAAATGCTTCGTCATAACTGTAAGTTGTTGTTGCTCTTTCAATCATTTCTCTTGATTCATTAAATAGCTTATTATCTTTTAATGTTTTTGAAACTTCACAAATGATATCGTACATTACACCTCGTTCATTATCAATATTACATTTTGGCTTTTCTTTTATTTCATTATTTATCTTATTTTTTTCTTCTGTCTTTCTCATCTTTTCTGAAATATTTAAAAATTCCAATGCGATTGGTTTAAATTTTCCATATTGAAAATCATTTCTCATCTCATACATCATTAAATGTATAATTTCACTTATCTGATTTGAGCTTAATGCTTTTCTTTCGACTCTTTCAATTTCTTCTTTTTCTTTTTGTGTTCCCATAGCCAAGTTTAGTGGTGAATCACTTACATATCCTAACCCCATTAAACTATGAGCTAGAGCTTCTCTATATTCTGTATCTAAGTAAGCATCATATGTTGCTTCTCTTATATCACTTAATTTAATTTTCATTGTAATAATTTTTCCTTTCTTGATTCTTTATTCTAATTCTTCTTCATTATCTTGTTCGATATATTCAGCTAAATCTCTTTCTTGTTTTAAATAACCGTATGAAGTATGCTTCATGTTTTTATCTTCGGCATATTCCTTGCCTAATCTTCTCATATCAGTATATTCTATTAAATCTTCTACATCAATTTTTCCATCATATACTAATCTCCTTCCAAGTTCTTTGTCATCATATGCTTCAGTTAAATCAAAAGACTCAATATTTTTTGCATATTTTAAAACATCTTTAATATTTCTAATGTTATCTTCTTCTGCTTCCATTATTGCAAGTATTTTATATTTATCATATTCCTTAAAATTTTTAACAATATTGTAAAACTTTTTTATATCTTGAAATGGAGTAGTATATCCTGATCTATTTGCTTTACAAATCATATCATTAACATAGCTAGAAATATCAACAGCAAAATCTTCATCTTCTTTATCCATAAATATACATTCTTTTATATGTGTATCTTGTGTTGTATAATTGTTGTAATTTAATCCAAGATATTCAAAATCTTTTTCTAACTCTTCTCTACTTCTGGGAATTATAATTTTTATTTCCTTATATATTTCTGATTCTTCATATTCTTTTTTATTTACCATATCAATTTTAGCAATTAACAATTTTCTTCATCTCCTAACTTGTGTTACTCAAATTCTTCTTCATTTATTTGTCTTTTTGGATGATTAACTTTTTCTTCACTTTTTTGTTCATCTATCATTTCTTGTAATAAACCTATTTTTTCTTTGCTTTCTTCCCATTCCTTTGAAAATCCTTTTTTCGCCTCTGTTAATGATAAATCTTTTGAATAGCATATCCAATTGTGTGCTTCCATTTCATACATTTCTTCTAATAATTCTATCTTATTCAAATTCTTCATCCTCCTCTGTTTCTTTTGCTTTTTCAGCAATTTCTTTTACTATAATATTAGTTGCCCTTATACAGTTCAAATTAAACACTCTCTGCCATGCTTTTTCATATCTAGACCATCTAAATCCATAAGACTTTAATATTTTTCTCGTGTCTTCATCTGGAATATTGTCAAATAAAAATTGAATTCTATTTATTTCTTTATTATGAATAACTTTTCCATTTTCAAAATTAATTTCTTGGAATTCTATATTCTCTAATTTTTCAAGTCTTTCGATTCTTTTTTTAGTTTCTCTTATTGTTGCTCCTATATTAGTAAGTTCCCATGTACTATGTTCTCTTGCTTTTATACTAGCTTTTTCATTTTCCAATCTTTCCAATTTTTCTTTTAGTTTAATTATTGCTTGTGGATCATCACTATATATTACTTTACTATTTTCAGCATTTTCTGCCCTTTCCTTATAAAAGTTACTTTTATTATCTTCTTCTATTGATTTCCTAATATCATCTTGTGCCTTTTTGATTAATTTCCTATGTCTTTTTTCAGAATGATGTCCTACCAATATTGGTTGTCCAGGTGCAATTTGTAGTATTCTATTGGCGTTTGAATTACTATATTGGCTAGATCTTTCTTGTGCTTTTAGAGATAATTCCTTATACCTTTCTATTCTTCTTTTTCTTCTTTCTTCGTAATCACTTCTTCCTCCCATCTTCTGTCACTTTCCTTTCCTACGATTAAACAACAATGTAGTAACAATGTTAAAAAAGAACTTATCATTGCTACACCTATTAATATTAAAATATACACTTTAATTCCTCCATTTTTTATAAAAAAAGAGCTTATATAAAGTTTGTGTTGTATCTTAACTCTTACACTCACTTTATACAAGTCCTATTTAATTTTTCATTACATTTGTACAAATTCTTCCCATGTAAAGCCTTCTCTTCCAAAATGACCATAATTTGTAGTTTTAGAAAATATTGGCTCTCTTAATTTCAAATATTCAATTATACCTTGCGGAGTTAAATCAAATTTTGATTTTATCAATTTTATTATTAACCACTCTGGTACTCTATTTGTATTAAAGCAATTTATATAAATTGATATTGGCTCTCTTACTCCTATTGCATAAGAAAGTTGTATTTCACATTTTCTTGTAAGTCCATTAGCAACAACATTTTTTGCAATATGTCTTAACATATATGATGCTGATCTGTCCACTTTTGTTCCATCTTTACCAGAAAAAGCACCACCTCCATGATGTGCCACTCCTCCATAAGTATCTACAATTATTTTTCTTCCTGTTAATCCTGTATCAGCAATAGCTCCTCCTAAAACAAATCTTCCTGTCGGATTAATATAAAATTTTGTTTCCACATCGATCATATCTTCTTTTACTATTGGCATTATTACTTTTTTTAATATATCCTTTTGTAAAATTTCAATATCTACATTTTCTGAATGTTGTGTTGATATTAATATCGTATCAATTCTGAATGGCTCGTCATTAACATACTCAACAGTCACCTGTACTTTTCCATCTGATTTCAAATATGGAATTTCTCCATTTTTTCTAACTGTTGCCAACTGTTTTGCAAGTCTATTTGCAATGCTTATTGGATATGGCATATAATCTTCTGATTCATCTGTAGCATAACCAAACATAATTCCTTGATCACCTGCTCCTCCATAATCAACTCCCATTGCTATATCATTACTTTGTTTTGTAATATTTATTTCTACATCGCAAGTTTTATAATCCATATTTATTTTTGAATCTGTATAACCTACTTCTTTTAATTTTTCTCTTACTATTTTTTCTATATCAATTGTTGCATTTGATGTTATTTGTCCTGCAACAATTACCTTGTCTTTTGATATAAGAGTTTCAACTGCTACTCTTGAATTTTTATCTTGTTTTAAACATTCATCCAATATTGCATCTGATATTAAATCAGCTACTTTATCTGGATGCCCTTCTGTTACACTTTCACTTGTTAAAAAATATCTTTTATATTTCAATTTAAATTCCTCCATTTCTTTTACTTGTTATTTTTACTATAATTAAATTTTTATATTTTCATCTACTTATTCTCCTTTTTATTCGCACCACAATCGATTTTATAGCACTTTTTAACATTAAATGTCTAATTGTATAGTAAAATTTTTTTTATTAAATAATTATAGATATACTAATATTTTTGTTATTTCATCTAAGATTTGAAATTTTTTTCTATAATCTTGCCTATCTAAATATTTGTTATTTAGATACAAAGAAACCATTCCCTGAGTTATCATTCGAAAATATATGTTTTTTTCATATATACTTAATTTTTCATACTCATAAAAATCATTATCTGAAAAAAATGAAAGATGAGCTAATATTATTCTTTCTAATACACGCTCATCTAATTTTTTATTCAAATTCATCTCTAAAAATTTTTCTATTACTATTTCGTCATAAATTTCTTTAGATATCTTAGTCATTTTATTTATTTTTTCTTTTATTATTTTATTTTTCATACAATATCAACCTCCAAAAAAGTTCAAAAAAATAAAGCATCAAAAATGCTTTACTTTCGGAAAATATATAGTTGTTCTATTTATTTTTACCAATCAACCATTTACCAGGTTAATTTTAATTTCAATAATTTTTTTATATTTTGTATAATTTTTTTAGTTTTTAATCAATTATATTTTTCTTTATATTTTTAAATTTTATTACTCTCGCAATGGTTTTAAGTTTTATTTTATACACATCACCGCAACACACTCAACGTGCCCCGTAAACGGAAACATATCAACTGGTTGAATCTCTTTAACCTCATAAACCTCTTCAAACTTAGCCAAATCTCTAACCAAAGTAGCAGGATTACAACTAATATACACAAATCTATCAGGTTTAATCTTTAAAATATTATCAATAGATTTATTATCAAGCCCTTTTCTTGGAGGGTCAACCATAACGACATCCGGAATAATATTTTTGTTATTTATTAGGTCATCCAAAACAATTTCCGTATCACCTGCAATAAATTCAGCATTATCAACATTATTAATTTTTGCATTTTCTTTTGCATCTTTAATTGCCTGTTCTACAATTTCAACCCCATACACTTTTTTAGCATGTTTTGCCATAAATAATGAAATTGTTCCAATACCACAATATAAGTCAAACACTGTATCTTTTTTTGTTATTTTTGCTGCCTCTACACCAATATTGTAAAGTCTTTCAGCCTGTACTGGGTTAACTTGGTAAAATGAAAGTGGTGATATTTTGAATGTGAATTCACCTAATTTATCCTCTATATAACCATTTCCATATATATTGACGTTTTCTTTTCCTAATATAACATTTGTATTTTTTGTATTTATGTTTTTTACTATTGTTTTTATATTAGGATATTTTTGTGTTAGAATTTTTACCAATTCATCTTCCTTTGGAATTTTGCTACCATTTATAACTAATATACACATTACTTCATTTGTCTTTATTCCAACTTTTATTACAATATGTCTAAATAGCCCCTTTACAGTTTTTTCGTTATACACTGAAATTTTATTTTTCTTTATAAATTCTAATACAGTTTTTGATATTTCTTCTGATATTGGATTTTGAATTAAGCATTTTTCCATAGGTATTACTTCATGTGTTCTATTTGCAAATACGCCAATTACTGGCTCTCCGTTCTTATTTATACCTATTGGATATTGTGCTTTATTTCTGTAATGTAATGGATTTTCCATGCCTAGTGTTGGTTTGACTTGAATTTTGTTTTTTAGTGTTTTATTTACTAATGATTGAACTGCATTTTGCTTCATTTTTAGCGTGTCTTCATATTTTATATGTCTCATGTTGCATCCACCACATCTTTTATATGTTGTGCAGTCTACTTCTTGTCTTACATCTGATTTTTCTAGTATTTCTACTATTTTTCCAAATGCGTGTGATGATAAGATTTTTACAATTAGTATTTTTACTTTTTCTCCTTTTATTGCACCCTTAATAAAAATTGTAAAATTGTCTATTTTTGCAATTCCTTCTCCTTCAAATCCATTATCAATTATTTCTACTATATATTCTTTGTTTTTTTCTACTGGTATTTTTTCCATAAATATCTCCTAAAAATTAGAAATTGAGTGACAGGTTTTTAATCTCTATTTTAAATTTTTATATTACTTAAAAAAATCGGGATTGAAGACCTGTCCCCCAATCCCTAATTTTTTATTCTTCCCAGTTATGATAGATGTTTGCTACATCATCAAGTTCGTCAAGTCTTTCTATTAGTCTTTCCATTTTTTCTACACCTTTTTCATCTAATTGAACTGTTGTAGTTGGAACCATTTGAACACCTGCTTCTAAGAATTCTAATCCTGCTTCTTCTAATTTTTCACTTACTTGTGTAAAATCTGAAGGTTCTGTTGTTATTTCATATACTTCTTCGTCTGCTGAGAAATCTTCTGCTCCTGCATCTAGTGCTAACATCATTACATCGTCTTCTGACATTTCTGTTGAAGCTCTTTCTATTACTATTACACCTTTTTTATTGAACATGTATGATACACATCCTGTTGTTCCTAAGTTTCCTCCTGCTTTGTCAAATACGTGTCTTACGTCTGCTGCTGTTCTGTTTTTGTTGTCTGTTGATGCTTCTACAATTACTGCAACTCCGTTTGGTCCATATCCTTCATATACTATTTCTTCATAGTTTTCGTTACTTGTTGATGCTTTTTTAATTGCATTGTTTATTGTGTCGTTTGGCATGTTTGCTGCTTTACATTTTGCTATAACTGCTTTTAATTTTGAGTTTCCTGCTGGGTCTGGTCCACCTTCTTTTGTTGCTATTAGTAGTTCTCTTCCTAATTTTGTGAATATTTTTCCTCTTGCTGCGTCTGCTTTTCCTTTCTTTGCTTGTATGTTGTGCCATTTGCTATGTCCTGACATTTTAATTCCTCCTTTATTTTGTTTTATTTGTTTAAAATTTTCTATTTTTATAAATCTTATTTATTTTATCACATTTTATTTGATTTGTGTAGTGTTTTTTCAAATAAAATAATTTTAGTATCGTAAAATTATTTCTTAAGTCTTTCTATCTATCCTTAAGTTTTTAATCTATTTGTTCTAAATTGATTAATTCATTTTTTCTAAAAGTCAACTTTAATAAACATGGTGATTTTATATTTAATATTGTATTTTTATTATACACAAGTTTAACATTTTCATTTACCACGCACCAATTTAATAAAAAGAACTTTATTGAACCACCATGACTAACTACTGCAATTCTTTTTCCCTCATATTCTTTAAGTATTTTATCAAAAAATTTATTCATCCTTTCTCTAGTTTGTTCTGCACTTTCTCCATCGGATGTTCTAAATGTTCTGTCTAGTAATTGCTCTTGTGAAGGATCACTCGTATTCTTATCCTTCATAAATTCCCCCAATTCCTTTAAATTTCCTAATTTTCTTTCACTTAAATCGTCATCAAAATTAAAAGGCAGATTATTTACATTTGCAATATACTTTGCCGTTGCTTTTGCTCTGGTATAACTACTTGACCATATAACATCTAAATTTTTCAATTCAACATTTTCACTTAACCTTTTTGCTTGTTCTTCTCCTTCTACCGATAATATTTCTTTTTCATTAATCATTTGAGAATCTTCATGGGTATTTCTGATACCGGTCTCATCAGCAGTTTCAGCATGTCTAATTAAATATACTATTGTATCATTCACTTTATTAAACCTCTTTTTTCTTTTATCTTGAAATATTACAATTTATTATAGCATTCAGTATCATTGAATGTCAACGTTTTACTTGTAAAACTCATCAATGTAATTTTCTATCTTAATTTTAAAATTTTCTTACTATTGACATTATCGCTAGAATATACTATAATGCGATTATGGTAACCAATTAACATTTAGCATGTAATTAAGTGCTAAAAATCATTAGAAAAGGAGATATTGTTATGGCAATATTATTTTTGGTACTCGCACTTGCTCTTAACTTTATAATTTCTTGGGCAAATGCAAATTATGTAGGTCGGTACTGGTCCGAGTCTAAAGAAGTAGGTGGTAGCTTTAGAGCCTATATTGTAGTAGGTTATATTATGGCAATAGCTGGATTTACTATGGTATATGGTTATATTTTACTACTTATCTCTCCATTCTTTTTACAATTAGCAAATGTAAATCAAGATACAATTTTGATGTTTGAACAGCTCTCATCAGATTTGATTTATCTATTTTGCGCGGTAACTGTAATTCCAACTGGTTTTTACATTTGGATTCGTAGTTTAAAGAATTTTTGGGAAGAGAAGACTTTGTCCAACGGTTTGACTGCCGGTTGGAACTCCTATGCTCAAATTCACAATACTGTGAGTGCAGCACGAAATGTACCAAGTGCTATAAGTAGAGTTGCAGAAACTCTTTTTGGTGGCAAAGGGAAGAAAAAAGGCAATACTATAATTGTTCTATTAGCAATTTTTGTCTTAATACTTGCTATCTTTGGTGGATATTTCACTGCATCTGCAATTATGAAAAAAGCAGATCGTGAGTACGATATGTTTGCTAATCTTCAAGAAAGTTGATTTTCAAAAAGCAAATAAGAGACTGAAGAAAACTTATCTCAAAAAAGAGACTTTGGAATATGTGAATTATCACATTTCCTTGGTCTCTTTTATTTTATCAGTTTGTTTTATATTCTTTGTAATTTTCCAAATTATTATTTAGCTATTTTATTGTATTCGTTCATTACTTTAACACCATTTACTTCAGTAAACATTTTTCTTTTTTCTGGGTATGTTATTTCAGTTATTTTGGCATTCTTTCCATCTGGAGTTTTTTTTTCCATTACTAATTTGCTTACATCATCTTTTATGTATCTTTCTATTGATGCTGTGTAATTTTTTTCGTCTATAAAAGTTGTTTTCATATAGAAATTGTTGCTGTTATTTTCTAATTCCGTTGCCTTTTTATCAATTTCCGAAAGTATTATAGTTCTTCTTGCTACAATAGCAATAAAAATACATTATCAATTATTTTTTCAAAAAACATCCTTCTTCGTGTGAATATATCACTCCAATTGCTTGCAAATAAGAGTAAATAATTGTTGTTCCCACAAATTTCATTCCATGCTTTTTTAAGTCTTTTGAAATTGCATCTGATAATTCTGAACTTGTTTTATCTGTTTCATATACAATTTTATTTTCTGTAAAATGCCATATATAATCAGAAAAAGTTTTATATTCTTTTTGTATCTCTTTAAATATCTTACTATTATTTATTGTAGCATTTATTTTTAGTTTATTTCTAATTATGTTAGAATTTTTTAATAACTCTTGAATTTTTCTTTCATCATAGTTAACTATTTTATCTATGTCAAAATTATCAAATGCTTCTTTAAAAGCTTCCCTTTTATTTAAAACACATTCCCATGATAACCCTGCTTGAAATGATTCTAGTATAAGCATTTCAAATAAATATTTGTCTTCATATGATGGTTGTCCCCATTCTTCGTCATGATATTTTATGTATAGTTCATTGTTAGGATTGCACCATTTACATCTACTTTTATTATCTTTATATATCATATTCTAAATTCACCCATTCAAATATTTTATTATAATATGTTTCCGGTTCTCTATATTTTCCGTCAGTATGGCCTGCTCCATTTATAATTAATTTTTCTTTTTCGCAATTTGCTGCATTAAATAATTTTTCGCACATGTATTCTGGCACAAAATCATCATTGCTTCCATGGATAAATAATATTGGTGTTTTGCTCTTTTTTACTTGTTCTAGTGCTGATGCTTCTTTTATGTCATATTTTGCTTTTCTTTTTGCTACTATTTCAAACATGTTCAATACTGGAAATTCTGGTAAATTAAATCTTGCTTTTGCTTCTGATGCAAATATATCCCAAACTGATGTGTATCCACTATCTGCAATTATGTATTTTACATTTGAAGGTAGTTCATCTCCGGAAGCCATTAATACTGTTGCAGCACCCATTGAAGAACCATGTAATATAATTGTTGCATTTTTATTTTTTTCTATAATTAAATTAATCCAATTCTGTAAATCGTCTTTTTCTAACCATCCCATTCCTAAGTATTCTCCGTCACTTTCTCCACATGCTCGCATACTTGGGATTAATACATTATATCCTTTTTTTGAGAATTGTTCTCCTATTGGCAATACACTTTCTGTACTTGCTCTGTATCCATGTAATATTATTGCCCATTTATTTGTTTGTTGGTCTTGTAAATACTCTGTTCCTTTTAATGTTATGCCATCTTTTGCCTTTACTTCGACCGTCTTTTGTATTGCTCCTTCGCTCCATTTTTGTGCACTTTCTTTTGCTGTCTTTCTGTTGTTTTCTATTATTTTTTCATCTTCACCTTGTATTTCTATTTTTGTTTCTTCGCTTACTTTTCTATCTCCTCCTGCTCCACTTCTTGCTATTGCATAATTTACAAAGTAGTTTCCTATTCCTTCTGTTAATGCTATACCTAAAATTATTAATATTACTAATATGATTGCTGTAATTTTTATTACTTTTTTTGATTTGTTTTCTTTATTCATTTTTACTTGCATGCTATATTTGAAACTTAAAACAAACATGCTCTCCTTTCTACATTAATTTTATAGTATTTATATCATAAAAGCGGATAATTATCAATTATAATAAAATTAAGCACAAATGTTAATAATATCAATTTTTGTTCTTTCTTATTCTGGTAATTGTGCTGTGATGATTATTTCTGCCATTTTTTCTTTTGTTATTCCATCTTTTTTAGATAGTGAAGGGTGTTCTTTAGTTATTTAAAAATTCCTTAACTTTTTCTTTTATCTTATCTAATTCATATCCATAAGCATTACAAGTGTTCCATCCTAATTGCTTAGCAGTTTCTATATTTTCTTTGCTGTCATCTATAAATAATATATTTTCTGGTTTTATTTTACAGTCTTTTTCTACAATTTTATATATTTTTTCATCTGGTTTTCTACATTTTAATTCAAAAGAAAGCCATACATAATCAAATTTTTTAAGTTCAACTTGTTTATCTAATCTTTGTTTATCTAGATACCCTAAATTTGATAAAATTCCTATTTGGCATTTTTCTTTTAAACTATGTGCATATTCTACAACATCTTTGTAATATTCAATATTATCAAATTCTTTTATGTAATAATCATAAAATTCTTGTGCAGTACATTTTAAACTGAACTCTTCTTTTATTTGTTCAAACCATTTATTTTCTTTTATATCTCTTATATCATTTACTCCAAATTGAACAGATCTACTATAATATCTTTCTACAATATTTTTGCTTTCTGTTGGATTAAATTGTTTTATTAAATTTTCTATTGCTGTATCTACATTATATTCACCTTCTCTATGGCTTTCTATTATTCCACCCCAATCAAATATTACTATTTTATTATAATTCATTTGTATCTTCTCCTCTGATATTTATAATCATGTTTTTATATAATACTTGAAATTGGCATAAAGTCAAGTATCTTTATTAATATTCTATTTAATTAAAAATGCAGCATATAATGGTATTGATTTTATATTATTTGTATATCCAAAATTTTTAGTAGATATTCTTATTGAATACTTAGGATTGTATTTTTCCATATATAATTTTAAACTTTTTGATTTTGTATTATTATTAGCCTTTACCTCAACTGGAATTATTCCATCATCATTATACAATAAAAAATCTATTTCTGCGCTATTGTTTGACTTCCAATAATACAACGGACTATTATTAGCTCTAAATGTTTGTGCAATATAATTTTCTGCAATTGCACCTTTAAACATATATTCGGTATCTAATAAAATATCTGAAAAATTCATTTCCAATAATGAAGTCAAAAGTCCAACATCATTTAGATATAATTTAAAATAATCCAATTGTTCAAATGCTTTTAATGGTAGTTGTATTTTACTTATTAATGTACATTGATATACTAAGTTGCTTGCTTTAAGCCAATCAATTGAACTTTCAAATTCACGTTTTTTTGCTCCTTTTTCAATATCCTTGTATTGAAATTTTCTATTTTCTTTTGATAAAATTGTTGGAATACTTTTATATACTTTTTCTATTTTTACCGATTCTGTATTGTTTAATGTATATTTATTCATATCTGCCAAATATGACATTATAATATTCTGAACTATTTTCTTATTCCATACTAAAATTTCTTCTTTTATGTCAATATAATTTTTTATTGCCTCCGGCATACCACCGATGCATAAATAGGTTCTATATAAATCTAATAATTTTTCATGTATACTTATTTCTTCTAAATTATTGTAGCATCTTTTTATTTCGTCTATCCACATCTTTTTTCCTAATGCTAATAAAAATTCCTCAAAATCCATTGGATACATAAACTCTATTCTTACTTTTCCAACAGGAAATGATGAATGAAAACGATGTATTTTAACCCCTAATAAACTTCCGGCACATACTATTTTGTAATTTCTTTCACTTTCACAAAATGCTTTTAAACAACTTATTAAAGTTTCTGATTCTTGTATTTCATCAAAAAATATAATAGTGTCTTCTCCGTCTATTTTTCTATTTAACTCCAACTCTAGTTTTTTTACTTTAGTTTCAAAATCACTTTTTTCCTCAAAAATATTTACTATACTCTGTTTTTCCATTAAATTTATATATATATAATCTTTAAATTCTTTTTTACAAAATTCATTTATTATATAAGTTTTTCCTATTTGTCTTGCCCCAACTATCATAAGTGGAGTTTTTATACTATTTTTCTTCCAATCTAATAAAGTATTATAAAATTTTCTTTCCATATTACATCACCTATATAAATAATATTATTTTTTTTGTAATTAGTCAATAGTTTTACACATTTTTTGTATGAATATTTTTATCATTTTACACCTTTTTAATAGGAATATTCTATTTTTTTACACATTTTTCATAGGAATATGTGTCATATTGTACTATGTCAATATAGCAAACATGTATTAGATATATATAACAAAAATACAATTATCAACCAAATATAATTTATTTCATATTATATTATAAGCATATTTTTTGTTGAAATATGCAAAAGAAAGGATTGAAATTTATGAAAAAAATATTTTGCTTTTTAGCAATAATTGCAACATTTGGATTAATAAATATTCCATCATATGCAGCAGAAACTCCAGTATATGACGGAACTTTTAACAATAATCAAGGTGCATTTTTTGCAAATGGTGCTCCTATTGTTATTTCTGAAGTTGACGGAAATACAACCATTACTTGGAATGTAGGAAGTCAAATTGTTCCAAATACTGTAAGTGTTTTTGGCGGTGGAAATGGTGGCAATTATAACTCTTCTAAAATTACTATGAAAAGCGGAACTGTTCAAAATTTAGTTGCCGGTGGCCTTGGATATTCTGCCGATAAATCTTCTACTGTTACAACTGCAAATGTCATAATAAATGGTGGTACTATTTCAAATGCCGTTACTGGTGGTGGATATTTTAATGCAAAAGTTAACGAATCAAATATACAAATGAATGGCGGTACTGCTTTGACTGTTCAAGGTGGCGGTATGGCAAGTGGAAAAATTGATGGTGTAAATTATTCTGTTGGAACTAAAGAAGATAGTGAAAATTCTCCAAATAGAACTGAAATTGCAAATGTCACAATTTCTGGTGGCAAAGTAACTTATGGAGTCTTTGGTGGTGGCCAAGGTTATTCATATACTGGTACTGTTAATCTTACAATATCTGATGGTGATATGAGTAATTCTTATGTTACTGCTGGTGGTTCTAATGGATACACTGGTACTGCAAATGTTAAGTTGACAGGCAGTAAAATTGGTGTTTACCAATCTGTTAATAGAGGTACTTTAGATAATGCTACTGTTAGAGTTGCTGGTTCTACTATTGGAAAGTTTTATGTAGGTGGAGAAACTGAAGATAAATCTGTTACAGGTGTTATAAATAATATTCGTACTCATTTACTTGGTGGAACTATTGGAACTTTAGATGCTGGAACTAGCAATGGTGCTCCAATAACTATTGATAATAAAAATTATGAAGTAGATGCTACAAATTTTGTTAAAATTACAGATAATAAAATTGCTACTTCTATTATTTATTTTGATTATAATTTTGCTTTGCTTGCTGTTGTTATTTTTTCTGTTATGGTTTTACTTGCTGTTTTATTTGCATTTTTATATTTAGAATTGTTTTAGAATTAAATAAAAAATTTATAAAAAGTTGAAGTGTTTCAACTGTCTTAAAAAAGCAGATAATTTTTGATAATTATCTGCTTTTTTTCTTTAAATTCTTAATCTCAAAGCATTTAGCACAACAGTTAAACTACTAATAGTCATTGCAAATGCTGCTATTATTGGATTCATTGCTATTCCAAATGGTTGTAAAATTCCACAAGCAATAGGAATCATACAAATATTATAGAAAAACGCCCAGAATAAATTTTGTTTTATATTTCGTATAGTCTTTCTACTAATCTCGATTAAATCATCAATTTTTTCCAAATTATCATTCATAAGAACTACTTGCGAAGAATCCATTGCAATATCTGTACCACTTGAAACTGATACACCAATATCTGCTGTTACAAGGCTTACACTGTCATTTATTCCATCTCCACACATCATTACAAGTCCATTTTCTTTTAATTTTTTTATTTGCTCTGATTTTTCTTTTGGTGTGACATTTGAGATAACCTTATTAATTCCAATTTCTTTTGCTATTATTTCTGCAGTTTTCTCATTGTCACCTGTAAGCATTACAATATCAATATTTCTATTTTTTAATTTTTGTATTACCTCAATAACATTTTCTTTTAGAATATCCTTTACTCCAATTAATGCTATTAATTCATTATTTAGGCTAACAAATAAAATACTATTTCCTTGATTTACCAACTCTTTTTCGTCTTGTTCATTATCTATTTTGATATTATTTTCTGTCATTAATTTTTTATTACCAATTAAATATTTATCACCATTCTGTGTTATTCCTTCAACTCCAAATCCTGGTATTGCCTTAAATTCTTTCATTTCTTCTAGTTCTATTTTTTCTTGTGCTTTTTTTACAATTGCCTTTGCTATTGGATGTTCTGATTTATTCTCTATACTTGCCACATTTTTTAATATTTCATTTTCTTCTATATTGCTGTAATTATATATTTTTGAAATACTCAATTCGCCTTTTGTTAGTGTTCCTGTTTTATCAAAGCAAATTGTTTTTACTTTATGTGCATTCTCTAATGTTTCACTTGTTTTTACTAATATTCCCTTTTTACTTGCATTTCCTGATGCAATAACAATTGCAAGAGGTGTTGCTAAGCCTAAGCTGCATGGACATGCTACAACTAATATACTTACAAATATGTTTATTGCAGTCGCTACATTTTTTGAAATTAGCAACCATAAAATAAATGCTAAAACTGCAATTACTAAAACAACTGGTACAAAGTATCCACTTATTTTGTCTGCTATTTTTGCTATTGGTGCTTTTGTGCTTGTGGCTTGTGTTACAAGTCTTACGATTTCTGAAACAGTTGATTCTTTACCGATTTTTTCTGCTCTATATTTTATTGTTCCCTCGTAATTTATGCTTCCAGCAATTACCTTTGAGCCTTTTTCTCTTTTTACTGGAACACTTTCACCTGTTATAAATGATTCATTAATATGTGTTGTTCCATCAGTTATTTCTCCATCAACTGCAATTTTCTCTCCTGGCTTGCATATTACAATGTCATCTTTTTTGATTTCGTCTAATGTTACTGTGACCTCTTGTCCATCTCTTAAAATCACTGCATTATTTGGAGTTATTGTCATTAATTGTTGTAAAGCCTCTTTTGTTTTATTTTTGTTTTTATTTTCTACATATCTTCCTATCTCTATAAAAAATATTACTATTGCTGCTGACTCATAATATAGGCTTTCTACATACATTGAGTGGCCTTTTAAAATTTGAATTGTTCCATATATGCTGTAAATATAACTTGCTAAAACACCTATCATTACTAATGTATCCATGTTTGGTGTTTTATGAATTAAATTTTTATAACCATTTTTTATTATGTCTTTTCCCAATATTAACACTATTGTTGTTAATATAAATAATGATATTGCATAATTTATTGGATGTGTCATCATGTTTAAAAATGGAATTACCGGCATACTAACCATATGTGACATTGATATATATAATACTAAGATTGATATTATTGTTATTGCTATTAGTTTGTATTTTTCGTTTGATTTTTTCTTTTCTTCTTTTTCAAAATTGTCTATTCCTAAACTTGTGAATCCTGCTTTTTCTACAAATTTTTCTACTTGTTCTAGTGTTAGTTTTTTGTCGTCATATTCTATGTTTGCATTATTCATTATTAAATTTACTGTTGCTTGTTTTATTCCCTCTTGCTTATTTAGGTATTTTTCTAATCCTGTTGAACATGCACTACAGGTCATTCCATCAATTTTTAATAATACTTTTTTCATAGTAATTATTCTCCTTTAAAACCTGCGTCTTCAATTGCTTCTTTTATATTTTCGATGTTAGTTTCTTCTTCGTTATATTTTATTGTTGCTTTCTTTTCTTCTAAACTTACTTTTGCTGTTTCTACTCCTTCTATGTTATTTAATACCTTTTCTAATCTTGTTGAACATCCTGTACAATGCATTCCTTCTATTTTTAAATTTACTTCTTTCATTTTATATTCCTCCTCAAATTTTTAATAACATACTTTTTTATGTTATTTTCTTATTTGTTGAACCTTTTAAAAAGTCCAATTAAGCAGATAATTGTATTAAAATATCATTGCAGTATGTGTTTTTTTCTTCTTGTCAATTTTTAAATTTTTTGTTTTTGCTAAAAATTCAATATTCCTAAATGTTCCAATAAAATCTTTAATCCTAGTAAAATAAGAATAACTCCACCTAAAAATTCTGCATTATTCTCGTATTTGTCTCCAAATTTATTTCCAACTTTTGTTCCAATAACTGATAAAATAAATGTTATAATTCCTATAAGTGTTATTGCAAAAATTATATTAACTTTGAAAAATGCAAATGTTATTCCAACCGCAAGGGCATCTATACTTGTTGCTATTGCTAAAACAATCATCGCTTTAAAGTTTATATCATCATTTATGCTTTCACTCTCTTTACTAAATGATTCTTTTATCATATTTCCACCAATTACTGCTAATAAAATGAATGCTATCCAATGGTCAAAGTTTGTTATAAAACTTTCAAATGTTGAGCCTAAAAAATATCCTATAACAGGCATTATTGCTTGGAATCCACCAAAATATAGACCTATTATACATACTTTTTTCCAGTCCATCTTTTTCATTGATATTCCTTTGCATATTGATACTGCAAATGCGTCCATTCCAAGTCCTATACTTAATAGTATGAGCTCTATTATTCCCATGTTTTTTCATTCCTCTCAGGATAAAGATTAAATGTTTATATATAATTTTATGTTGCATTTAAAATTTTATGTTATTTATATCACATTTTTAAAAGTTATTGACACCATAAATGATTTCCTTAAATTTCTTTAATCCTATTCCTTCAGGAATTTCCTCTGTTCCAAGATTCTTAATGGGATATTCTCCATTTTTGTTATAATATCCCTCTTTAACATTTTAAGACTTTTTTATATTTTATCTTATAATTTTTAATCTACACCATTAAAAGAATATTTATTTTAGTATTTTTATCTATATTATTAATTATTTTTTCCATATATTCTCTATTTAATGCAATACATCCATGTGTTGCATTATTATTACTGCAATGAATGAATATTGCACTTCCTTTATTTGGTATATTAAGTGGATTACTTTTTATCTCAATTAAATACTCATATTGAATTGGATAATCAATTAGATGTTCTGCACTATTCCAGTCTTTTTTTACTTTAGCTACATCAACTAATTTATTATAATAAATAGAATTACTATCATCTACCCAATACATATTAGAATTTATTTTTTTGTAGTCATAATCTTTATTAAGAATTTCATTATGTGTTCCAAGCATTAATCCTAATTCAAATTTTCCAATAGGTGTACAATCATCACCTTCTTGTTTATTTAATGTTGAACCATTTTTTCCTATAAATGCTGGTACTTCTAAGTTACATTTTGGAAATTTCAAAACTGCATTATTAGAATTTATTTCAACTAAAATTTCGTTATCTATCATATTCTTCTTTTTCTTTCTTTTCTATGTTTTGCAATGATTTAATTTTTTTTGAAAATTCTTCATAAATCATATCTTGAACACTTATTAATGATTCATAATCCAATTTAGGCTCGTTTTTATTAATTACTTGATAACTTGCCTCAGCTACCTTTTGTGCTATACTCATTGTATTTAGAGTATATTTAACTGCATCTAAATTTGATTTAATTAAATTCGTATAATTTCCATTAATATCCCCATATGGTGCAATTGGATTTCCCCCCATTTTAGAAAGTTCTATTAGCAAATTTTGTGGATATTTAAGTCTAAAAATATCATTGCTAGATGTCGCATCTGATTCCTTTGTATAAATAATATATTTTGATTTATCTTTTTTGTTATTACCATTTTCATCAAATCCTACATTTTTATAAGTTTTATCTTGATATGTTTTTGCTAGTAAATAATTAACTATTTGTTTTTTCAAAATACTCTCTTTGTCCATTTTTATTTTTTTCGGCACTATTGCTGGTCTTTGAAAAATGATTCCACCTGTACTGTGATAATTTAAATATGCAAATAGTTTACCTTCTCTTTGTAATGATTCAAGCAAATTAGATATAGCTTTTGTTTCTTTTTCTTCTTTGAATCCTTTTTCACTATCAAATGGGCAATTAATTGGTCCTGGATGTGAAAAGTTTAAATTGTTATGTCTTTTGGTTTGCATATAATAATCTGTCCCTTTAAGTATTCCTGGTATTTTAGGATTATATTTTGAATTTGCTTGTATATCTATTCCATTTGCATTTGCACTCCATATATGTAAGCAATTTTTTGGTAAATCCGGATATTTTTCAAAGATATTTTTTAATGAATTTCTTATATTTTTATATTTGGCAGAAATACATGTATAGTCAATATTTTTGAACATTTCCATATGCTCTTTTTCTTTTTTTTCATTTTTATCATCATTTCTATATGCAATATAATACTGTTTTGATATCTTTTCCGCTTCTTCTTGTAGCATTTCTCTTGGTATTAATTTTCTTACAGCTGATGTAGAAATCAAGTATCCTTCTGGATTAAGCATTGGGATTAAATGCAATTTAAACTCTTTTAAAATATTATTCCATTTTTTATTATTTACATTTATATCTTTCATTAATCCAAGTATAAAATCTGTTGTTATTATTTCACTTCCATGGGTTGCTCCGAGTAATTACAATATCATTGTTTCCAGTTCCCGCTGTAAAATGCCTTATGGGTAATCCATATTCTGTATTACCCATGTCTTTTATTTCTATAAAATGTTTATTTTCTGAAAATTTATTTAATATATTGTTTACTTGATCATAATCTAAAATATTATTTTTCAATTTCTCGTTTCCTCCTGTCTAAAATAGTATAAAACCATTTACACAAATTGTCAAGAAAAAAAAGCTGTAATTAAAAAGGAACTGTTACAATGTGAATTGAAAAAGTAAATTCTATTTAATTTGATTAGAATAAAATTAAATTATACATTAACAGTTATTGTAAGATTAAATTATAGTGGTATAATTAAAGTGTAGATGCTTCTTGGGAAAGAAGGTATCCCTTTTAGGGATGGTTCTGTTTGGGACATCATAGTAAAAAAGGACATTTAAAATAATTTTAAAAGTTCTTCTTTATCTCTTAACCATACAAGTTTTTTTATTCATTTCACAATAATTCCTAATAGTTTTGATAATTCAACTGCCTGAAATTGATTTACAATTAGTCCTTTTAAGTCCTCTTTATCTACTACTATCCCATCAATATTACAAGTAGAAAAATCAAGGCCTTTTAAGTTGGTTCTAAACATTTGAGATCTGTATAACTCACATTCATTAAATTTAATATTTTTCAATTTACACTCACCTAAAGATGCTAAACTCAGATTGTTTTCATTGAAAATTGTATCTTTTATATTAGAGTTTGATAAGTTTAAGTATTCTAAATTAGATTCATTTATTTTTGTTTTATAAATACTTGTATCTACAAATTTTGCTCCTACTAATTTGCAATTTAAAAATTCACATTCAACAAAATTTGACTCACTAAAATCTGTATTTGAAAAGTCACAGTCCTTGAATATTACATTTGTGAAATATCCATTTGTAAATTTTGATTCAATACATTTGCAATTTTCAAAAATACAATTTGTAACTTCGATTTTTTCTTCAATTGTGGTTTCTACACAATTTTTAAATTTGTAACCTCGTATATCGTTTTCTTGTTCTGTTTCTTTAATTATTATGTTTTCAATTTTTTCCGTTTCTTTGTATTCCATTTTAATCTCATTCCTTTTTCAAAATGAGACAAGTGGGACAGTCCTAATTTGTCTCATTTTCTATTTGAGAAAAGTTGTACAGTCCTAATTTGTCTCATTTTTTCAGATTTGTTCTTTAACTATGCTTATTAAATTTCTTTAAAATATTGCTAATATCTTTGGAATAAATATCATTAATCCAATAACTGATGACACTATTGCTGAAACTAAGACAGCTCCTGCAGCAACATCTTTTGCTATTTTTGCTTGTTGATTATTTTCTTTTGTTATTAAATCAACTGTATTTTCAATTGCTGTATTTATTAATTCCATTGATATTACAAGTCCAAATAATGTTATACAAATTATCCATTCTACTTTATTTATTTTTAATAATATTCCAAATATTATTACTAATATCATTATTGATATGTGTATTTTCATATTTCGTTCTTTTTTTATTCCCGTAAATATTCCTTCAAATGCATATTTAAAACTTTTTATAAATTTTTTCATTTAACTTATTATCCTTTTTAATTTTCTTAATTCAAATTATATAAAAAAATATATTATATTTCAAGTAGTTCCTATAAAATATTATTTAATATTTTATTTTCACTTTGAGTTGTGGAACTTAAAGTTTATTATTATTTCCTATAATATAAAATAGAGTGGAATATTCCACTCTATTTGAAAACATTATTATTTTTTTTAAAATTTTGAAGAATTTCCTCGCATCTTTCTTTTTGATAATTTTGAGAAATTTGTTCTATGGTATCTATTTGAACATCTTTGTATTCTTCTATTTCATTTTCGTCCTTATCCATAGTTATATGGTCTTGTTTATTTAATACCTGAGCCTCCATATAGATAGGTAATTCAAAGTACTCTTTTTGTGTAGAAATCTCCCACTGTTTTTCATATTGTCCAAATACCTCGTATCTAGAATAATATTCTAAGGATATAGCATCTTCATCAATCTTCGCTGTCAAATAATCCTCTGCAAATATCCCTTCCAGTGAAAATAATTTTCCATCACAAATATTTGCAATGATAAATCCATCATTTACCATTCTATCAATTTCTCTAATAATAATCCGATAATATAATGTTTTCTTTTTCATCTTTTTTCCTCCTGTCTATTTTTAAAACCAATATATATCTTGGTTTGATTATATAAGTAACTACATTTATTATAGTACGTTTTACATAAAATTGCAACATTTTATACCACATACAATAATATACAGAAAAACTGCAATATACTACCTAGCAATATAAACAAATGAAATATAGAATGCATATATCTTTTCTTTTTGCCTAGTCCATATAAAACTGCACCAACTGTATAAGCAATGCCACCAGCAACTAATAAAACTAAACCTGGTATCCCTAATAACTTAGGCAATAAATTTGCTGTAAAAACAATGCACCATCCCATACCTAAATAGCATATCATAGAAAAAACTTTAAATTTTTTGATATCTATTGAATTTAGGGTTATTCCTAAAATTGCAATTGCCCATATAATTCCAAATATACTCCATCCAAGAGCAGTATTGTATTCTCTAAAGGTCACTAAGCAAAATGGTGTGTATGAACCTGCTATCAATAAAAATATTGAGCAATGGTCTAATATTTGGAATACTTTTTTTGCTTTTCTTTGTGGCTTTAATCCGTGATATATACTAGACATCGTGTATAAGAGTATCATTGTTACACCATATATTGAACTACTCACAACGCCATATCCATTATGATGTATTGCAGCAAATACAACGCATAGCACTAATGCAACTATTCCAAATGCTCCTCCTACTATGTGTGATGTCATATTAAAAATTTCTTCGCCTTTTGTATAATAAGGCAAAACTCTATCTTTTAATTTTGTTCTTGTCATTTATCTCTCCTTATTTTTTTATCCATACTGACACGCTTCTTGATTTTACACCAAAATTTCCGCATCCCTCTTCGTCTATTGTTACTTCTTCTTCGCAATTTCCAAGGCAGTCAATATATGTTTCACCAACATTTTGATTTCCCACATACATTCTTTTATATCCATCACCTGCATTAGAAATAACAACCGCTAAGCCTGAACTTATGTGTTCATCGTCACCTTCTTGTGTCCATCCTATAAAATTATTATGGTCAAAATAATCGTGTTGTAAACCATATGATTTTTCTTTTCTTATTAACATTAATGTTTTTAGGTCATTTACTGGCTCAATATGGTCATGTTCTATTCCATAATAATCACCATAAAATACACAAGGATATCCATCATTTCTTAGCAATATAATTGAATATGCTATTGATTTAAACCAACCTTGTACAAAACTTTGTAGTGCTTGGCCTGGTTGTGTATCGTGGTTGTCTACAAATGTTACTGCCATACATGGATTTTCCTTTACCAATGTGTGTTCCAATATTTGTGACATATTGTAATTTGGGTCATTTGATGCATTAAAGAAATTATAGTGTAATGGTACATCAAATAATGATATTTTTCCTTCTGTTTCCGTAATATATCTATGTAATCTATTTACATCTGCTGACCAATATTCACCAACTGTAAATAATTCTTTTTTACTTTCATCTCTTAATGTTTGTATCCATTCTTTATAAAAATTTGCATCTATGTGTTTTACCGCATCTAATCTAAATCCATCAACTTTTGTTAAGTCTAAATACCATCTTCCCCAGTCTTTGCATTCTTTTACTACTCTAGGATTTGAAAAGTCTAAATCTGCTCCCATTAAATAGTCAAAATTTCCAAATTCTTCGTCAACTTCTGCTCCCCATTTTTTATCTACAAATTTGAATATTGCATTTTCGCCAGTTTGATTATTATAGTCTATTCCATCAAAATCTGTCCAGTTCCATTCGAAGTCTGAATATTTGTGTTTTCTTCCTGGGAATGTGAATTTTGTTGCAACTTTTACATTTTCTCTTTGTGATGTTTCTATATTATGGTTTGACCAGTCTACTTTTGTTGCAGGTATTGTTTGCAATGCATCTGCTCCCATTTTGTGATTTAAAACTATGTCTGCATAGCTTTCTATACCTGCTTGTTTTAGTGCAATTATAGCGTCTAAATATTCGTCTTTTGACCCGTATTTTGTTTTTATTGAACCTTTTTGGTCAAATTCACCTAAGTCATATACGTCATATACTCCATATCCAACATCATCTTTTCCGCCTATTCCTTTATATGCCGGTGGTAACCACATTGCTGTTACTCCTAAATCTGATAGTTTTTCTGCATTTTCTTTTATTTGATTCCATAAATTTTGGTTACATTCCATATACCATTCAAAGTATTGCATTATTATTCCATTAATTTTTTTCATTTGATTCGCCTCTTTTGTTTTTTGTTATTATATCACTTAATTATTTTAAAATCTATAGTAGACCGAAAAGTCGATTATAAAAAAATTATTTTTTGAATTTCTCTATTTTCGATTAATTCATAAATTTGTTTATTATTTTTTATATCTTCTACATTCTTCCCATGCATCGTAAAAATCCCTTTAACCCCAGAATATAATGCATAATGAATTGCCTCAACATCTTCTTTACTTCCTATCTCATCACACGCAATTATTTCTGGAGCCATTGTTCTAATAAGCATATGTATACCTTTGTTTTTACTTACATTTTCTATTATGTCTGTTCTAATTCCAACATCATTTTGAGGTGCTCCCTTATACATTGCTGCTATTTCTCCTCTTTCGTCAACAACGCCACATGTTTTGCCTCTAAAATTTATTTCTTCTATCCCATCACTTAGCCTTCTAATAATGTCTCTTAAAATGGTTGTCTTTCCTCTACCTGGAGGTGCAACTATAATGGAATTGTATATTGTTTTATTCTCAATATCTATAATTTCTCTTAATATTCTTGTACTGCAGTTTTTTACCTCTCTTGCTATTCTTATATTTAAACTTGATATGTATTTTATATTTGTAATTTTTCCATTTTCAATTACACATGAACCTGTTAGCCCTACTCTGTGTCCTCCTTTTATTGTTATAAATCCTTCACATATTTGATTTTTATATGCATATATTGAGTTTTCACATAGTCTTTCTACTATCTGCAATATTTCTGTTTGAAGTATATTATATTGCAATATAAGGTCTTTTTCCCTTAATTTTAATATTATTGGCTTGTCTACCCTGATTCTAATTTCTTGTAGTTCATTTGCAATTTGGGGATTTTCTTGCAATAAATTTGAAAAAATTTGATATATTTTATTTGGAAAATATCTTAAAATTTCATCCATTTTTTATCTTCCTTTTATTTTTATTCTAATGTCCTTTTTTATACATTGGTTCCAAATTGGACATTCTCTATATTATATTCTTTTTTATGTATTTTATGACTCATTTTGGTTAGACTAAACATTATAATAATTATTCTAATTGGTTTATAGGTAAAACCGTTATTAAAAAGCCTAAATATATTATGTAAGGATTGATTTCTAAATGAAAAATAATAAAATTTGGATTATTGTTGCCATTATACTAATTTTGTGTATTGGAATTGGTATTTATTTTTTCTTTAAAAATAAATATACGAATTCTTCTAATTATTCTGCAGAAAGAACTTCTACAAATCAAGATTTTTCTGCAAACAATACCTCTGTTAATAATAATATTGTTTCAAATTCACAGATAAATAATACAGAAAATTTTGGACATAATTCATTAATGGAAAATAAAGCAAATGTGGAAAATGAACAAAATAATATCCAAAATATTGAACCCAAAAAGGATGAACTTATTTCTTCTTTTTCTACAAAGATTTATACAAAGGAGTCTGAGAGACAAAATAATATTTCTATTACATGTTCGAAATTAAATGGAACTGTGGTAAAAAATGGAAACACTTTTTCTTTTTGCAATACTATTGGTCCTGCAACTTCTGCAAAGGGTTACCAAGAAGCTGATATTTTTGATAATGATGGTAATAAAAAGAAAGGTCTTGGTGGTGGAAATTGCCAAGTGAGCACTACTTTATATAATGCTGTTTTAAAAGTTTCTGGTTTGTCTGTTATAGAGCGCCATGAGCATAGTAATAAGGTTCCTTATATCAAATCCGGAAAGGATGCTGCTGTTGCTTATGGTAGTTATGATTTAAAGTTTAGAAATAATACTGGAAATGATATAAGAATTGAGGCTTCTGCTACTGCTAATAATGTTTCTATAAATTTATATAAGATATTTTAAAAGTTACTATTCACAATATAATAAAATATAAATTATTAATTTCATTTTTTATAATTCATAACTTGTGAATAGTAACTTTTAAAATTTTTTATTTTTGTTCTCTGTGATTCATTTTATTCGTTATTTTATTTAGTTCTGCTCCCAAAAATAATGAGTAAAAGCATGAATATGTCCACATCATAATAAGCATTAATGTTGTTAAACTTCCATAAGTAATAGAAAAACCTTTAAAAATATCTAGGTATTTAGAAAACACAAATGATATTACATTAAGTGCAATAGCACCAAATATTGCTCCTGGGATTTGGCTTTTAAATGTAACTTTATGGTTTGGCATAAATCTATATAAAAATAAGAATATTACAAATGTCACAAAAATAAATCCTAGTTCTGTCGCAATTTGTGAAAGTGTATTAAAGTTTTCTAATGCTCCAAAATGTTGTTGCATCAATGATTTTAAACTATTTCCAAAAACCAATAAAACCATTCCTAACATTATTAAAACTATAAATATTACTGTGTCTATTAATGCCATTATTCGTAAATATAATATTGATTTTTCGTTGTCTTCATCTGTGTTGTATACTGAGTGTAATCCTTTTGTTAAAGCAAATAATCCTTTTCCTGCAGACCACAATGTGAATATAAGAGATATTGATATTGTTCCTATTGATTTTGAGTATACTTCTCTTACTATTCCTAATACAAATTCATTCATACTTGATGGAATTATTTTTGAAATTGCATCAAATAGTGTCTGTTGTTGTATATTTGTATATTGTATCAATGTTATTAGCAATATGACAAATGGTATAAATGATAATATTGTATAATATGAACATTGAGCGGAGTATTCACTTATGTGGTCTTCTCCGCTTATTTTTAAGAACATATTAAATTGTTTCATTTTTTTAGAAATCTTCAATTTTATTTTTTCCATTGTTCTTTCCTTTACTTTAAATTTATATTTTTTCAAAGATTTTTCTTTAATCAAATTTTTAAAAATTTAATAACTTCTATACAATAATATTTTATTTAGATTCTTTTTTATTCTTTGTTTTTGTCTTTTTAGGTAATTCTTTTAAATCTCCAACCTTGTCAATTATTTCTTGTTTCTGCTTATTCATATTTTCTCTAAATTCATCTGTTTGTTCTACAACTTGTCTTTTTATTTCTTCCTTTTTCTCTTTTATTTTAACTTTAATTGATTGAACTTTTGGGTATGCTTCTAATAATCTTCTATATAATCCAGATTTGTTTAGAAGTGCCTCTTTAACCTTATTTGTTATCTCTTCAGTATTATCTAAACTCTTTCCAAATTCTTTTGTAGTTTTTCCAACAAAGCTTATAACATTAGTTGAAATTATATTATCTAATAAAAATATTGTAAATAGTACTCCTGATATTATATTTAATTCAAGTTCTGGTAATGCTTCAATTTTACCTATTAAAAATGGGTTTGAAACGTACATTATAAACATTCCTAATAAACCAAATGGAATTATTGTATTTAAACATACTCTTCCATTTATGTTGAATTTTCTTTGACTATAGTCCCACCATCTTGCATGATAAATTTTTTCCATAAAGTAACTTGTTAAATATTCTAGTGTTCCACATACCAGTATTGCCATTACAAACAATGCAACTGGATCTGGTACATATTTTTTTAATAAAAATGTTATTAATATTGCTCCTGTTCCATATATAGGACAATATGGTCCTATTAAAAATCCTCTATTTATAAATTTCTTTTTTTCAATTAATTTTCCTACTACTTCCATACACCATCCTGCAACTGAATATGTTAAAAATAGTAAAAAATATACTCTAATATCTATTCCAAATATTATCATTTTCTTTCCTCCGTTTTATTATAATTTTAAATCTTTATACTTGATAATATTATAAAAGTATTAAAAATTTAAAATTCCATATACAATATAATTATTATATCTCGATTCTATCTGTAAATTTATTTTTAACTGATATTTTTAATACCCTATTTTCTTTTTTTTCTAATTTAGGGTCTTTATTTACAATTTTTACTGCTGCTTCCTGAGCCAATTTTAAAATATCCATATCTGTAAACAAATTAGCAATTTTAAAATCTGGAATGCCATGTTGCATTGTACCAAAGAAATCTCCTGAGCCTCTTAATTCCAAGTCTTTTTGAGAAATAAGGAAACCATCATTAGTCTCACACATAATTTTCATTCTTTCTTTAGTATTTTGTCCTTTTCCCTTAAATTTTAAAACACAATATGATTTATACTCACCACGGCCAACTCTTCCACGCAACTGATGTAATTGTGCTAATCCAAATCTTTCTGCATCTTCAATTACCATTATATTTGCATTTGGAACATCAACACCTACTTCAATTACAGTTGTTGAAATAAGTATATCTATTTCTTTATTTTTGAACTTTTCCATTATTTCGTCTTTTTCTTTTGGTCTCATTTTTCCATGTATATATTCGACTCTGTAATCAGAAAATGTCTCTTCTTTACATTTTTCATATAATGTTGTAACCGCTTTTAAATCTGTGTCCTCTTCTTCACTTTCTTCAACCAATGGACATACAATATAGGCCTGTCTGCCTTCATCAATTTGTTTTTTTATAAAATTATTGATTCTTTCTTCCATTCTATTTGTAACTGCAAATGTTTCTATTGTCTTTCTATTTGGTGGAAGTTCGTCAATTATTGATATGTCCAAGTCTCCATATAAAATTAATGCAAGTGTTCTTGGAATTGGTGTTGCAGACATTACTAAAACATCTGGATTTTGTCCTTTTTGTGCAATTTTTGTTCTTTGCTTTACTCCAAATCTATGTTGCTCATCTGTAACAACTAGACCCAAATTTTTAAATTCTACATTTTCTTCTAGCATTGCATGTGTTCCAATTAATATATCAATTTCACCATTTTTCAAACGTTCTAAAATATCTTCTTTTTTCTTTTTACTTATACCTGATATTAATAATTCACATTTTATATCAAATTGATTTAGCATTTTTTCAAAGTTAACCATATGCTGTGTTGCAAGTATTGCAGTTGGTGCTAGAATTGCTGCTTGATATCCAGATTTTACGGCTTTGTATGCTGTAATCATTGCAACAACTGTTTTTCCAGAGCCAACATCACCTTGTAAAAGCCTATTCATTGACTTTTCTGATTCCATATTTTCATCAATTTCTTGTAGGACTCTTAATTGCGCTTTTGTTAATTTGAATGGCAATGTATTTATTACATCTGACATCTTTACATTTTTGTCAAACATAATTCCTTTTTTGTCTGTCAAATTACTATTTTTTAATTGAAGTAATGCCAATTGAGTTGTTAACAATTCTTCAAAAACCAATCTTCTTCTTGCCTTTTTAAAATCCTCAAAGTCATGTGGGAAATGTATATCATAATTTGCCTTGTTTGCATTTTCTAATTTGTATTCATTTAATATATAATCTGGTAAAGTCTCTGGCAAACCACCTTGTTCCTTAACCTTTTGAAGTCCATTTTCAATTATTTTTCTTAATGTATTTTGTGTTAAACTATATGTCAATGGATAAATTGGTATTATTTTTCCAGTATTATTTGAATTTTCTATCTCGTCAAATACAGGGGAATTCATACTTATTTTTCCATATTGAAACTCAACTTTTCCATAAAATCTGTATTTTTTCCCGTATTTGAAACTTAGATTTTAAATATGGTTGATTAAACCACGTTATTACTGCTTGTCCTGTTTCGTCAATAACTGCAAGCCTTTGTATAGTTCTGCCTTTACTTATTCTGCTATCTACTAATCTTGACATTGCTACTGCTTCTATTAATGCAACCTCTCCATTTGCACATTCACATATGTTCTTTGGTTTGCTTCTATCCTCATATCCTCTAGGATAATATGTAATTAAATCTTCAACATTGAATATTCCTATCTTATTTAGGAGTTTTACCTTTTGCGGTCCTACTCCTTTTATATATTTTACATCTTCTGTTAAATTCATTTTTTATCTCCATTTTTTAGGGATTGGGGGACGGGTCTTTAATCCCTAAAAATTTTTCGGGATTAAAGACCCGTCCCCCAATCCCTAATTTTTATATTTTCAATAATTTAAAATCAAGACCATCACTACTTACTAATTTATATTCGATTCCATCAATATTGCCTTCTACAGCATCTTGTATTGAATTTGCATGTAGATGCCCATAATAGCATCTTTTTATATTATATTTTTTCAAAAGTCTAGTGTAATCTGTATTCATATAATTTTTTGTTAGTGGTGGATAATGCATAAACACTATTATTTCTTTATCTTCTCCATATTTTGATATTCCATCTTGTATTGATAATTCTAATCTTGCAACTTCTCTTTTCGTTAATCTAATATCCTCTTGGTCTTCTGATATATTCCATCCCTTTGTCCCTGCTATTATTTTATTTTCGAATTCATAACTGTTATTATACAAAAAATCTATGTTTTCAAAGTCTTGTTCTTGTATGTATCTTCTCATACTTGTTACTGTTGTCCACCAGTAGTCATGATTTCCTTTTAATAAGATTTTTTGTCCTGGTAAATTGTTTATAAATTCAAAGTCTTTGTCTGTTTCATCTAAGTACATTGCCCATGAAAAGTCTCCTGGCAATATTACCATATCTTCTGGTTTTACTTTTGATAGCCAGTCTTGTTTGATTTTTTCTTCATATTTCTGCCAATTTTCCCCAAATATGTCCATTGGTTTATTTGTGTTGAATGATAAGTGTAAGTCTCCTATTACATATATTGCCACTATTTCACTTCCTTTCCTTATGTCATATAAAAGTTTTATATATTATTATTTTATGTTGCTAAATATTTTTATTTATTTTACTCGTCTGTTTTTATTCTTTCTATAGTTTACAATATTTTTCTTTAATTGTCTATAATTGGTTTTCATAAATTTGTTTTTTTTATAAAAATGTATTATATTGTATTAAATTTGCCCAAAAGTACCAATTTACTTAAAATTGGTACTTTTCTATTTATAATTTTAAATTAGGAACAGCATTTAAATCCAATTCATCTCTTTTTCCTTTAATAAAATTGTAATATCCTGCTGATGCTATCATTGCAGCATTGTCTGTACATATTTTTAAATCTGGCATATATACTTTTATGCCTTTTTTCTCCAAATTCAAAAATTCTTTTCTTATATAACTATTTGCAGAGACTCCACCTGCTAATGCAACTGTTTTTAATCCAGTTTGTTCTAATGCTTTTTCTGCATTTTCTAACAAAATTTCTGTAACTGTTTTTTCAAAGCTTGCACATAAATCAGCCTTGTTTATATCTGGTGTTTTATGATGTAAATTTATTACTGCTGTTTTTATTCCACTAAAGCTAAAATCTAAATTATCAAAATGTGTTTTTGGTAATTCTATTGCATTTGGATTTCCTTCTTTTGCGAGTTTATCAATCTTTGGTCCTCCTGGATATCCAAGCCCAACAACTCTTGCAACCTTGTCAAATGCTTCACCAATTGCATCATCTCTTGTTTTTCCTAAAACTTCAAATTCTGTATAATCTTTTACATGTACTAATTGTGTATTTCCACCTGATGTCATCACACACAAAAATGGTGGTTTTAATTCTGGATATGTAATATAATTTGCTGCAATATGTCCTTGAATGTGGTTTACACCTACTAATGGCTTATTTATTGCAAAACTTAATGCTTTTGCATATGATAGGCCTACTAGTAAAGCTCCTACAAGCCCTGGTCCGTATGTTGGAGTAATTGCATCTATGTTTTCAAATTTCACATTAGCTTCTTCTAATGCTTTTTTTGTTACTCTTGATATTGCTTCAATATGGTTTCTTGATGCTATTTCTGGAACTACACCTCCATATTTTTCGTGTATTGGTATTTGTGTGTCTATTATGTTTGATAAAATTTCTCTTCCGTTTTTGACTACTGATACTGATGTTTCGTCACAACTTGATTCTATCCCTAATGTTAATATGTCTTTTTTCATTTTTTATGTTTCCTTTCATTTTGTATTAAAAATATAATATATGTACCTAAATATCTACTTTAAAACTTTGAAAAAAATAGAGGGATTTTTGTCCTGTCCCCCAATCCCGTTTTTTTATAATCCAAATATTAATTTTCCTAATGCTAAAACTCCTTTTGAAACCCAGTTTATTGCAGGTGTTATTATTGTACCAGCAATGCCTGTTATCCAAATTAATACAAATACAATATAAAATATTTGCTCATTATTTACAAAAAATTCTTTTGCCTTGTATGGTAAAAATGGCATTATTATTTTTGAGCCATCTAGTGGTGGTAATGGTATCAAGTTAAATACACCAAGTCCAATGTTTATTGAAATTGTACTTGATAATAACATTAATATTACCATTCCTACAGTTGATGTCATAAAAGCAATTCCTGCAAATTTGTATATTGCACAATATATTAATGTAAATATTATTGCAAGTATAAAGTTCATTAATGGTCCTGCAAGTGAAACTATTGCTTCTCCTTTTTCCATCGAAATTTTTCTTGTATAATTTCTTGGGTCTACTTCTACTGGTTTTCCCCATCCAAATCCTGCTACTAATAGCATTAGTGTTCCTATTGGGTCTAAGTGTGCAAATGGATTTAGACTTAGTCTTCCTTGCCTTTTTGCTGTGTCATCCCCTAGTTTATATGCTGCATATCCATGTGCAAATTCATGGAATGTTATTGCTATAAGTACTCCTGGTGCACTTAGTAATAAACCTAATAATTGACCTGGATTTGTTGCATATTGCATTACTAAAAATAATAGCATTATTCCTATTATTATATACATTGTTCTTTTGTCAAAATTAAAACTAAACATAAAATTCTCCCTTCGTTTACATATCCCCAAATATTTTCACTTATTAATCCACTTCTTCTGATACTTGCTTTATTAACGATTCAAAGTCTGATAATTTTTTATCAAGCCTAACTTGGCATTTTTGAAAAACTTCAACTAATGCTTCAACATTTCCAGTTGTTTGTGCCTCATATAATGCTTCTCTATATTCTTTATTATATTCATCATCTATTGCTATTAAATCAACCGAATTTTCTATACATTGTCTTAATATAATAAATCTTCCTATTCTTCCATTTCCATCTTGAAAAGGATGTATATGTTCAAACTTTTGATGAAAATCAGCAATTGAATAAATATCCTTTTTACTTTCTTTCCAGTCTTCTAATAAATTATACATTTTATTTTCTACCAAATGTGGTTCACATAATTTTAAGTCTGTTTTTGATAATCTATTTTCATATTTTTTCCATTTTCCTATATTATCAATTTCGTCATCAACTGTTCCTTTTTTTAGTAGTCTGTGCCATTCCCACAATAAATATTTGTCAAAAGGTTCTTGCAATGTATTTATAACTACATCAAATAATTCTAATGAATTTTTTGTTTCTATTACATCATCTAAGAAGTGTTCTCCTTTAACCTGTTTTTGTTCTAGTAAATCTATTAAATTTTCTTTACTAAATGTACTTCCTTCGAGTTTATTTGAGTGATATAAATATTCTATTTTTATTGCGTCATATACTGAATTTTTTATTTTTGATAATTTTTGTATTACTTTTACAGATATTTTCATAATGTCCCCCCTTTTATCTTAGACATCAAATGATTTTACAAATTGTATAATATCACTATTCACTTTTTGTATTCTCTCATCATTTTCAAATTCTTTAAAAGAAAACCACTTGTATTTTATATTAAAACACTGAAATTCTTTTTTATTAAATTCTTCAATATTTTTTAGTATGTTTACTTTATAAAAGAAATGCTGATATTCTTTTTCTATTTTATCACTTTCCGAGAATTTTTTATGTATCTTTTCACCAACAAATGATATCTCAACATCTTCCTTCTCAATGTTTAACATTTCTTTTATTTTGTTATAAATTGATTCCATGTCTTCTTTGTTTTTCATTTTACTGTTTAAAAATAAATAGCAATTCCATTTTTTGTCATAATATTGTAAATATTCATTTTTTTCGTTTTTTATTATGATTATTGAATGTGTGTTCATAACTTTTCTCCATTTTGTTTATCTTTTGATTTTTTTATTACATTTCATACTTTATCATATTTTTGTTAAAATTTCAATTACTATACTTATTTTTCTTTCTTAAAATATTCAATTTCATATTTATCCAATAAATCCATAGATATTTTTCCTTGTTTCAATGCTTCTTCTGCTGTCATTATATCTCCATTCTTAAAATACACTTGGACAACTTGTGTTTTTTGAGTTGGATAATAATACTCATATTTTTCATCTTCAAAAAATTTATATTCTCCCCCTTGTAAATATTTGCTATAATATTTCTCTCTATCTGCTAAAGTTGTACTATCAAATATTTTAGGTTCATCTGTTTCTTCTATCTTTTCTAAAATATCATTGTTATCTACTTTTAATGCAAAATATGGTTTATCAGAATTTGCCTCTTTCATAAATATTATAAAAGTATCTTGAAAATAACAATATTTTGTATCTTGTCCTATTCCCATATATTCTGTAACCATTGTTGCTTTGCTTGATAAATTACATCCTCTTTCATTCAAGTAAAAATTAACATTTTGGATAACATCATATATGTATAATCCTTTTGAATTTTTTATCTTTTTGTCATATAATTCGTTGTAATTAATCATTCCATTTACCTTTACATATGGAACTCTTAATTCGTCATCTTCTGAAAATTCTGTACGTCCTTTATAGTTTTTTGTTTTTGCTTTTATGTCTTCATAATATTCGTCAAATGATTTTTTATCATCTGTTCTATAAAGTATTATTTCATCTCCTTCTTTTGTTTTCAATTTTATAGCCATATCATTACTTAATAAACTACCATTATTTAATTTATTATAAAATAGAATTTCAACATTTTTATTCATTTCTTCTGGACTCGCATTGTTTATTCCAAAATATTTAATAGCCTCATCACCGTTTCCAAATGTCCATTTATAATCACTAAAATTGTCAAATGATTCTAAAAAGTTCAATTCTTTGTTAAGTGTAGCATCTATTTTGTATCCATTTGTAACTGTTCTTTCTACATTTATTT
>ERZ791852.129-NODE-129-length-62662-cov-25.637133_pt1 | contig 62662 bp, 67 predicted proteins | sample MGYA00510287_ERZ791852 | MGnify/ENA primary metagenome ERZ791852 (study PRJEB30046, sample SAMN00715257) | human gut metagenome | study: EMG produced TPA metagenomics assembly of the A metagenome-wide association study of gut microbiota in type 2... | reverse complement strand
AAATACCGACCTCCAAAGTTAGATTTTTTAGGTCTGACTTTTGGGGGTCGGGTCACTAAGGTGGGTGCGTTTTTAAGAAAGACAAGTCTTGACGAATTGCCTCAGATTTTTAATATTTTTAAGGGTGATATGTCGGTTATCGGTCCAAGACCTGCACTTTGGAATCAGGATGATTTGATTTCTGAAAGAGATGAGTACGGTATAAATGATTTAAAACCCGGCTTGACGGGTTGGGCGCAGATTAACGGCAGAGATGAGCTTCCTATCCCTGAAAAAGTTCAGATGGATAAGATTTATCGTGATAATGTCAGTTTTGTCTTTGATGTAAAATGTCTTTTTATGACAGTTGTAAGTGTGTTTAAGCATGATGGTGTAGTTGAGGGCGGAACAGGAGCAATTGCAGATGAAGAATAATCGTAAAAGAGTTATGATTCTTACTAATCATTCTTATATGCTGTATCGTTTCAGAAAAGAATTGATTGAAGAACTTATGAAAAATTATGATGTTGTTCTTAGTATGCCTTTTGTAGGACATCATGAGGATTTCATCAATATGGGATTGCGTTGTATTGAAACTAAGATGGAGCGCAGAGGGGTTAATCCGATTCACGATTTTTCACTTATGAAATTTTATAAAAAAATATTACAGGAAGAAAACCCTGATTTGGTAATTACATACTCTATCAAACCAAATGTTTACGGTGGATTGATGTGTGAAAAGTTAAATATTCCGTTTTATGCGAATGTTCAGGGATTAGGAACAGCGTTTCAAAAGCCCGGACTTGCTCAGCTTGCGACAGTTCTTTATAAAACAGCCTTTAAAAAGGTAAAAACGGTATTTTTTGAAAATCGGGTTAATGCAGATGAATTTGTCAACAGAAAGATTATTACTGTTGAGAAGGAAACTATTTTGAACGGTGCAGGAATCAATCTTGAAATTTATGAGTACAAGCCTTATCCGAAAAGTAATCCGCCGCATTTTTTGTATCTTGGCAGAATCATGAAGGAAAAGGGCATGGATGAATTGTTTTCTGCTGCTGAGAAGCTTCACGATGACGGCTATAAATTTGTACTTGACCTTGTAGGATTTTTTGAAGATGAATACAAGGAGAGAGTTGAGTTACTTGAAAGTAAGGGCATTGTAAAATTCCATGGATTTCATGAAGAACCAAGACCTTACTATGCGACCGCCGATTGTGTTGTAATGCCAAGCTATCACGAGGGTATGAGTAATGTAAATCTCGAAGCTTCGGCAACAGGCAGACCTGTCATTACCACTGATATTCCGGGTTGCAGAGAGTCGGTAGAAAATGAACATACAGGCTGGCTTTGTGAACCTAAAAGTGTTGACAGCCTTTATGAAAAAATGAAAGCTTTTCTTGAAACAGATATTTCAAAACGAGAAGTTATGGGTAAATATGCCCGACAAAAAATGGTGGACGAATTTGATAAAAAAATTGTTGTAAACGATACAGTAAAGGCTTTAGGCTTGTAATTAATATAGATTTTTCAGGTGTGATTTAATGATAATTTACTGGTCCATGATACTTTGGACTTTTTTGATATATATTTTGTATAATATCACTCATAAAGAAGAGATAGCGCTTACCGATTATGATTTACAACATGGAATACAAAGAAGAGTTCCGTGGGCGTATGCATTTTTAGTTTTCGGTTATTTCATATTTTGGGCATCAATGAGGCACTATGTTGCCGATACAACCGCATATGTTGCTGCTTTTAATAACTATTCAACAAGCTTTTCGGAAGAGTTTTCAAAATTGAATTGGGATCCATGGTCTTCAGAAGGCAAGGGAGTTCTCTTTAATGCATACAGCATTTTCTTTAAGTGTTTTATCTCAGATAATTACACACTTTGGCTGAGTTCAATTGCGATTTTCTCAGGTGTGTGTGTAATGATAACATTGAGAAAATATTGCATGAATGCAGATTTCTTTTTGGCTTCGTTTTTGTTTTTGGCATTCCTGTGTTATTCGGGTTATATGCTCAACGGAATGAGACAGTTTATTTGTGTTGCAGTGTCATTTTTGTGCTGTGATTTTATTATTACCGGCAAGTTTTTTAAATTTTTGACTATGGTAGTAATTTTGATATTTATCCATTCCACGGCAATTTTCTTAATACCGATTTACTTTATTGCCAGGTTAAAACCTTGGAGCAAGTCAGTTTGGCTTTTTATTTTCGCAATGGTATTGATCACTGTTTTTGCCGAGCCGTTTTTTGCCAAGGTTGATGAATTTGCTCAAGGCACATCTTATGAAAATGATATTAGCACATATTTTGAAGAAGATAACGGCGTTAATCCGTTGAGAGTTTTATTCTATGCTGTTCCACCCGTTGCGGCTTTTGTTTATCGGGAAAAGTTAAGCAAATATTACGAAAAAATGCCTGTGCTTTCTTTGTGTGTAAACTTGTCAGTATGTACGGCATCAATTTATCTTGTAGGTATGGTTACCAGCGGTATCTTTATCGGTAGGCTTCCGATTTACAGTGAATTATACGATCTAATTTTGATTCCTGTTTTGTTAAGGATATGTTTTAATGACAATAATAGGAAATATGTCTATTTGGGATATATTGCAGTATTGTTGCTGTATTATTACCTGACCGGCCCGACATTTTACCATAGTGATTACTTTGGTGGATTTTAATTATTTGATTTAGGGGTTAATAATTTGAATGTTTTAAGAATATTACATATTGTAACATACATGGGGCGCGGCGGTCTTGAAACTATGATTATGAATTATTACAGAAACATAGACCGTACTAAAATTCAATTTGATTTTCTTGTACATCGTCAGGAAAAGGCTGATTATGATGATGAGATATTATCTTTAGGCGGACATATTTATCATATGCCTATGCTGAATCCCTTTTCTAAGGCTTATTTTAATGCGCTTGATGACTTCTTTGATAATCATAAGTACGATATTGTGCATTCACATTTGGATTGCATGAGTGCATATCCTTTGAAAATTGCACAAAAACATGGCGTTAAGGTGAGAATTGCACATTCGCATAATAAAAGCCAAGACAAAAATTTAAAGTATCCGATTAAGCTTCTTTCAAAACATTTAATTCCTAAGTACGCTACGCATCTTTTTTCTTGCGGTAAAGAGGCAGGAGATTGGATGTTTGGCGGAAATGCATATACGGTATTAAATAATGCAATTGACGCTGAAAAATATCGGTATGACTGTCAAATAAGAAATCAAGTGCGTGACGAACTGAAAATCAGTAAATCTGATTTTGTAATCGGACATGTCGGAAGGTTTAGTCCTCAAAAGAATCATCCGTTTTTGATTGATGTTTTTAAGAGCGTACATGATAAAAACAGAAATTCCAAACTGCTTCTTGTAGGAACAGGTAACGGACAGAGTAATATAAGAGAAAAAGTTGATAATCTTGGTTTATCGGATTCCGTGTTTTTTTTAGGAAACAGGGGAGATGTGAATAGAATACTACAGGCAATGGATGTCTTTCTGTTTCCGTCTTTGTACGAAGGATTAGGTATTGCAGCACTTGAATCACAGGCTGCAGGATTGCCGTGCATTATTTCTGACAGTGTTCCATCTGAATGCAGAGTTACAGACCTTGCAGAGTCGTTAGATTTAAACTTGCCGATTGATGAGTGGGCGGATGTTGCCTTAGAAAAACAAAGTACGATTAGAAAAAACACGATAGATGATATAAAAAAATCAGGTTTTGATGTTAAACAGAATGTTGTAAAGCTTGAAGAATTTTATTTAAATTCGGTTGAGGAATAATAGTTATGCAGACTTTAACAGTATTTACCCCTGCTTATAATAGGGCACATACAATAGGTCGTACATATAAATCTTTGTGTTCCCAAAAATGCAAGGATTTCGTGTGGCTTATAGTTGATGACGGTTCAACTGATAATACGGCTGAATTAGTAAAAGACTGGATGTCAAAAGATAACGGCTTCGAAATTCAGTACATATATAAAGAAAACGGCGGTATGCATACTGCACACAATGTTGCGTATAGAAATATACATACCGAACTCAATACTTGTATAGATTCTGATGACGCTTTATCTGAGAACGCTGTTGAAAAAATTATAAACAAATGGAATCATGTTAAAGGCAAGGGTTATGCAGGTATTATTGCACTCGATGCCAATATGAATACGGGAAAGGTTATAGGAAAAGGCTTTCCGAAAGATATGACAGAAACCACATTGTCGGGTTATTATGCGTCAGGTGGTTCAGGTGATAAGAAGCTTATATATCGTACTGATATTATTAATTCAGTCCCTGAGTATCCGGTATTTGATAATGAAAAATATCTTGCACTTGCATATAAATATAAGCTGATAGATCAGAAGTATAAACTTGCTGTTTTAAATGAAGTAGTGTGCGATGTAGAATACCAGGAAGACGGTAATTCGCACATTATGTATAAGCAGTACATGAAATGCCCAAAGAGCTTTGCCTTCTGGAGAAAGATATGTATGCAATATCCTGATTCTAATAAAAGATTATTGGTGGATTGTGTGCATTATGTTGCCGATAGTATAATAGCAAAGAATAAACATTATATCAAAGAGTCACCCAGAAAAATGCTTACAGTTTTGGCTACACCACCGGGATTATTATTGTCGTTATTTTTTCGTATGAAAATGGATAGTTTAATGGAAGTGAAGTAGATTATTATGACAAAAGTTTTATTTCTTATACCTAATCTTGCACACGGTGGGGCTGAAAAAGTTTTGGTTAATCTCGCCAATAATATGGATAAAACAAAATTTGATGTAACAGTTCAAACTTTGTTTGATGTAGGCGTTAATCGACAGTATCTTAACTCTGATGTAAAATATATCGGCGGTTTCAAGAGAATGCCTCGTGGCAATACATATGTGATGAAACTTTTTTCTTCTGAAAAACTGTATAAACATTTTATCAGAGACAACTATGACATAATCGTTTCTTACCTTGAAGGTCCTACCGCACGAATTGTAAGCGGTTGCACTAACCCAAATACTAAGCTTGTCAACTGGATTCACTGCAAAATGGACAACCCCGCAATCGGTGCAGTAGGTTTTAGAAATTTTGAAGAGGCAAAGAAATGCTATAACAAATTTGACAATACTGTATGTGTTTCAAAATGGGTTATGGATTATTTTTCAAAGATATTTGAATTTCAAAAACCTATTCAGGTGCTTTATAACACAATTGAAACAGACAAAATACTTGAAAAGTCCGTTGAACCTGTCAATGATATTAAATTTGACGATGATTGTGTAAATATATGTTCTGTCGGAAAACTTACTGCGTTAAAAGGGTTCGACAGACTACTGAACATACATAAAAAACTCCTTGATGACGGAGTTAAAAATAAAGTTTATTTGTTCGGCATCGGTGAAGAAGAAGGTAGCTTAAAAAAAGTTGCACAAAACCTTGGCGTTGAAAATACATTCCAAATGGTTGGTTATAGAACAAATCCGTACAAGTATGTAAAAAATTGTGATTTGTATGTATGTTCATCCCACAGCGAGGGATTCAGTACATCTGTAACGGAGTCACTCATTGTTGGTACGTCTGTTGTGGCTACCCTTTGTTCGGGTATGACCGAATTATTAGGCGAAAACAACGAGTACGGTATCGTAACAGAAAATGATGAAGATGCACTTTATAAGGGCATTAAAAAAATACTGACAACGCCTGATTTGCTTGAAACTTATGCCGAAAAAGCAAAAGAGCGCGGTAAAGCTTTCAGTACCGAAAAAACAGTAAAGGCTGTTGAAGAAATGTTAGAAAGTTTGTGATTAATATGTCATTAAAATCTTTTGTTAAGTCCAAATTGATGAGATTAAGAAGTGAAATTTCAACGGAAGAGTTAGTAAAACTGGGACTAAAAGTCGGTAAAAATTTCAGCAGACAGGAAAAGACCTTAATTGATCAATCACATTGTTGGCTTATAACAATTGGTGATGATGTTACGTTGGCGCCTAGAGTCCATATTCTTGCTCATGATGCAAGTACCAAGAAAGGCATTGGGTTTACTAAAATTGGTCTTGTTAATATCGGAAATAATGTGTTTATCGGAGCTTCTTCAACTGTATTACCTAATGTAACTATTGGCGATAATGTTGTTATCGGTGCGGGAAGTATTATTTCTAAAGATATTCCTTCAAACAGTGTTGCTGTCGGAAATCCTGCAAAAGTTATTTGTAGCTATGCCGAATTTATAAATAGAAAAGAAAATGAACTAAATAAATCACCACATTATGATTCTAAATATACATTAAGAAATCCTAATTTTAATGATGAAATGAAACGAGAAATGATTGAAAAAATAAAAGAAAATGGCGGATTCGGATATGTTGAATAAAAATAATATTAAAATATCTGTAATAGTTCCCTGCTATAATATCGAGTCATATTTACCTCGTTGTATTGAAAGCATATTGGCACAGACATATAAAAACCTTGAGATTATTTTGATAAGCGACGGCTCTACAGACGGTACTGATGAGATAATTAGAGAATATGCAAAAAAAGATTCAAGGATTATTCCTGTATTCAAACAGAACTCCGGTGTTTCTGATACAAGAAACAGAGGCTTAGACATGGCAACCGGTGATTATATCGGTTTTGTAGACGGTGATGATTATATTGATCCTAAAATGTATGAAACTCTTTTGAAAAATGCCATTGAAAACAATGCTGATATATCACATTGCGGTTATCAGATGGTTTTTCCGTCAAGAGTTGATTATTATTACAATACCGGAAAAAAGGTTATTCAGGATAATAAGAAAGGGATTAGAGATATTATCGTTGGAGATTATGTTGAACCAAGTCCGTGTATTAAAATATACAGAAAGAATATTGTAAATAATCTTCGTATGCCGCCCGATATAAAAATAAATGAAGATGTAATCTTCAATTTTTATGCATTTGTAAATTCCCAAAAATCTGTTTATGAGGATTTACCGTTTTATCACTATATATTGCGAAAAGGCTCTGCTGCAACTTCTAAGATAAACCAAAATAAGCTTTTTGATCCTGTCATAGTGAGAAAAGAAATTTTTGAATATAGTTTAAAAAATCTTGACAATGAGATTCAAAGCGTTGCGTATTCCTCATATCTTAATTCTATTATAAATTTGTACAGAGTGGTTTCAAATAGTAAGTTAAAAGAATATAAAGAAGATTCTTTTATATTAAAAAGACAAATTAAAGAGATAAAAGGAAATTTTATGCTAAGTAAGCGAGTAAAAACGGAAAGATTTCTCTTTTTCCATTGCACAGGGCTACTAATGTTTGCTTACAAAATATATGACAATTTCTTATCAAAGAATACTAATAAATACGAGGTTAAGTAAATGAACCCGATGATAAGTGTAATAGTTCCGATTTATAATGTTGAAAAATACCTTGCAAGATGTGTTGACAGCATTGTAAATCAGACATATAAAAATCTTGAAATAATCCTTGTTGATGACGGTTCACCTGACCGTTGTCCTCAGATGTGTGATGATTATGCCGAAAAAGACAGCCGAATCAAGGTTATTCATAAAAAAAATGGTGGACTTTCCGATGCCAGAAATGCAGGAATGGCTGTTGCAACAGGCGAGTATATCAGCTTTATTGACAGCGATGATTATGTGTCTGATGACTTTTTTGAATGTCTGTTGGATGTTATGAACAAAGAAAACAGTGATATTGCTGAGTGCAGTGTTGTAAAATTCTATGAGGATAACTGTTTTGATGAGTTTAGCGATGATTTATCGGTAAAAACATACGATACTCAGGACGCAATGTCTGCGTTGATTGCGGAAAATCCCTTTCATCAGCATGTCTGGAACAAGCTTTACAACACAGAACTTGTCAAGGATATTCCGTATGCTGTCGGTAAGCTGAATGAGGATGAATTCTGGACGTATCAGGTATTTGGCAGGGCAAACAAGGTTTCAAAGTTCAATAAAACTATGTATTATTATTTCCAGAGAAGCAGTAGCATTATGGGTGTTGGCTATAATATTCGCAGATTAGATGCACTTGAGGGCAAAGCTAACCGGCAAAAATATATTGAGAACAATTTTCCTGAACTCAGTACGCAAGCAAAGATTGATTTGTATGGTTCATGTATGTTTGCCTATCAGTCTGTGCTGAAATTTATGTCAGGAGCAGATAAGAAAAAGGCGTTAGAATTAATAAGAAAATACAGAAAAATGTACAATTTATCTTTTGATGAAATTAAGTTAGCAGACAAAAGTGCAAGAAAATATTTTTATTTAGCAAAGTTCAATTTTGATTTCTGTTGCAAATTTAGAGCAATCAGTGGAATAGGATTTTGATTATGTGTGTAGTTAGTGTCATAGTGCCTGTCTACAAAGTTGAGAATGTGTTACATTACTGTATTGACAGCATTTTAAATCAGACATATAAAAATTTTGAGCTTATCCTTGTTGATGACGGTTCACCTGACGACAGCGGAAAAATTTGTGATGAATATGCCAAAAAAGATAATCGAATAAAGGTTATACATAAAGAAAACGGTGGCGTGTCTTCGGCAAGGAACCGTGGTATTGATGTTGCAAAGGGTAAATATATATGCTTTGTTGACAGTGATGATTATGTTAATAAAAACTATTTGGAAATTTTAATCAGAACAAAATCTGAACATCCTGAATTTGATAATATATGGTGCTATTTTCAAACAGTAACCGATTATGATAGAACAGGTGGAAATCTAATTGTTGATGACAATAAAAATATATACTCTGTAAAAGATATAATGACTCTGCATGAAAAATGGCTCGATGCAGGACCGGTATGTAAATTGTATGATAGAAAAACAATTTTAAAAAACGGATTGACATTTGACTCAAACCTATCACTTGGGGAGGATTTAATATTTAATTTTCAATACCTTGACTGTACAAATGGTAAAATTATTGTGATTCCGAAAAAGCTGTATAATTATGTTCAGGTAAGTGACTGCAGTTTATCACAGAAATACTACCCTAATATGTTTGAGATATATAAAACAATCAATAGTACTATGCACCGTTTTATTGTCAAATGGAACTGTAGTGAGGAACAAGTAAAGAAGTATTTTAATGCCTGTTTTTATAAATATGAAGTTGTATTAAAAAATACTTTTAGCGCGAAAAATAAGGCTACTAAAAAAGATAAAATCAGATATAATAACTCTATTATGAAAAGCAAGGAATTTGTGCAGTCCTTAAACAATTTAGATTGCTATATCAATCCGGCTTATAAATTTGCTTATAAAAGCGGTAAATACAGATTGGTGATGTTAGTTGATAATTTGGTGAAAATGAAAGGTGGCAAATAAATTGCATCCTATAAAATCAATAGAAGCGAGAACTCAATCGTATGTTCTTAATCATTTTGAAAAAAGTAAATATGCAAAGAGATTAAGAATGTTAAAAGATACTCATTTGGGTGAAATGTGTTTTATAATAGGCAATGGTCCAAGCTTATCCGCCGATGATCTTGAAGTATTGCATAAGAATAATGTTTTGTCCTTTGGTTTTAACAGAATATTCTTAATGTTTGATAAAACAAATTGGAGACCGGATTTTTATGTGTCACAGGATGAAAAGATGCTTTTTAATTGTCAAGAGGATGTTAATAAATTAGAGATAAGTGCTAAGTTTATACCTCTTATTAATAAGTACTTTCATAATATTGATATCAAGGATGCTCTATACTTTAATGTGTGTTCCTCAATACAGGGAGTACCTGTTTTTTCAGACAGTGTGGATTCCTACATAGGTAAATCAAATACAGTAGCATTTTCAGCTGCACAAATTGCCGCCTATATGGGATTTAAAAAAATATACCTTTTAGGTGTCGACCATAATTTTTCTGTTTATAAAAACGATAAAGGTGAAATTATCAACGATAAAAGTGTTAAAGATTATTTTACTGATGAGTATAACAAAGACAAAGAAAATCTATATATACCAAATTTAGATGCAAGCACAAGAGCTTTTATTTCAATGAAAAAATATTGTGATGAACACGGTATAGAAGTGTATAATGCTACTCGTGGCGGAAAACTTGAAGTCTTTCCGAGAGTAGATTTTGATATGATTTTTTAAACTTAATGAGGTTGTGAATGGATAAAAATAAAAGTCAGTTAAAAATAGGTGTAATATTAAACTATATAAATTTATTGTTGGGAAACTTGATTCCTGTTTTTTATACGCCTATAATGTTGCAATTGTTGGGACAAAGTGAATACGGATTGTATAAACTTTCAAGTAATATCACAAGTTATCTTTCCTTAATTTCTTTCGGAATGGGATCCGCTATTACGCGTTATCTTATTAAGGCACATGAAGAAAATGGAGAAGAAGCTGAAGAAAAAATGTTGGGGTTGTTTTCTCGAATATTTAGATTAATAGCAATTATAACATTTGTGGTAGGTGTAATTCTTAGTTTAATTATAGGTTTATGGTATAGCGATTCATTAACATCATCAGAATTAATTACAATGAGGATACTTGTTTTTATTTTGTCGCTAAATACGGCTATCAATTTTTTAATGACTCCGCAAATTTCAGTAGTAACAGCTCATGAAAAGTTTATCTTTCTTCAATTTATGAATATTGCGACAACTTGTGTCTTGCCAATAGTGAATTTGATTGTTCTTTTCTTGGGTTTTGCCTCAATAGGCATGGCAATGTCAAGTTTAATTCTAAGTGTGGTAATTCGAGTTTTATATTACGGATATGCGACTCGTGCTGTAGGTATTAAAGCAAAGTATTCCAAAATGTCATCGAATGTACTTAAGGAAATTTTGACTTTTTCTTTTTGGATATTTGTTGCAAATGTTGTTGGTCAATTGAATAACGCAACGGATTTTGTAATGATAGGTGCAATACCTGCTTTAGCTACGGTTGGTGTAGCGGTGTATAATGTAGGTAGTGTATTTAACGGAATTGTTATTAGCCTTACCACTGGTATTTCAAATGTGATATCACCCAAAACGCAAAAACTAGTTTTTTCTGGCGCATCAAATGATGAGCTTACTGATTTGGCAATAAGAGTTGGTAGGTTGCAATGTTATATTATTGCGTTGTTAGTAACCGGTTTTATTTCTTTTGGTCAGCCTTTTATACAATTTTATGTTGGTTCTGGCTACGAAGATGCGTACTGGGTAGCTATTTTGATGATGATACCTAATATGATTCCTTTAGTTCAAAGTGTATGCTTTAGCATTGTTATTGCTCAAAATAAACATCGTTTTAGAGCTGTGGTGTATCTTGGTATAGCTATAGGAAATGTAATAGGAACTTGGCTTTTAATGCAAGTTATGGGTATTATTGGTGCAGCCTTAATGACAGGTATAGCGTTGACTATTGGTCAAGGATTTATTATGAATTGGTATTATTGGAAAAAAATTGGCTTAGATATGATCAAGTTCTGGAAGAATGTGGGAAAAATTTATATATTGCCGATTATAATGAACGTTATAACTTTATTCCTGGCTAATTATATCGATTTTTATAATGTTATTACTTTGATATCTGGAATAATTGTATTTACAGTCATATATATTGCCTTGAACTGGCTTTTTATTATGAATGATTATGAAAAGGGTATTTTTAGTTCCCCTTTAAAAAAGATAATGTATAAGAAGAAAAATCGTAAATGATTTGATAAAATTTGTGGCGAAATATTAAAAACGATTTATAGATATTTATGTGCATTTAAGTCTAAAGCTTAGCTTTTGAACTTTGCTTTCTTAAAAATAAGATTATGTTAACATAATCTTAAGAATCAAATAGTTACTTTTCTTCATACCTATGGTATAGTATATCAAAAAGTGGTGTTGGATTATGACAAAATATAATATAAAAAGATGTTTAATAAACATTTATGAAATATTTTATGAAAAAAAACGTATTCTTAGGTTGCACTTTTTTTACCATCTTAGAATAATGTCTCCAGATAAAACATTGAAGTATATATTAAAAAATAATTGCTCTGTTTCTAGATTTGGTGACGGTGAATTTGATTTGATATTTCAAAATAGAGATTTGGGTTTTCAAAATAAATCTGATGAAATTTCTGTTGCTCTTTCAAAAGTATTATCAATAAGAAATAAAAAGTTATTGATTTGTATTCCTAGGTGTTATAATACTACATTTGGTTGTAATGAACATGCTAAAAATTTTTGGATTGAGTGGGGGAAAAATGGAAGACACGAAGATATTGTAAATTTGATAAGAAATGAGTCTGGTAAAAATTACTTGTTTGGTGATTCACAGATTACACGACCATATATTGACTGGAAAACAAACCGCAGAGCTGTTCGTACTTTTCCTAAATTAAAAAAGATATGGGAAAATAAAGATATAATAATCATAGAAGGTAACCAAACTCGTATGGGTGTAGGTAATGACTTATTTGATCAGGCTAGAAGTATAAAACGTGTTCTTGTCCCAGCAATTAATGCTTTTGATTTTTATAACGAAATAAAGAATTATGTTAAATCAATATATTCAAATGAATTACTTATTTTGGCTATTGGTCCTACTGCTACGGTTTTAGCGGCTGATTTTTCTAAATCTTCTATTCAGACAATTGATCTAGGTAACATAGATATTGAATATGAATGGTTTTTACGTAATGCGACAGATCGTATTATTATTGATGGCAAATTTACAAATGAGGCAAAAGATGGTTTAGGAAGAAATCCTTCAGATTGTTTTGATGAAAAATATTTGTCTCAAATTGTTAAGCGTATTGGGTGTTGAGTATGGCTTTAGTTTCTATAATAGTACCAGTGTATAAAGTTGAAAAATATTTGGAAAAATGTGTTGAAAGTCTTATTAATCAAACTATGAGTGATATAGAAATTATATTGGTGGATGATGGTTCACCGGATAATTGTGGCCATATGTGTGACTACTATTCCTCTGTTGATTCAAGAATTAAAGTTATACACCAAAAAAATGAAGGTCTATCTTCAGCACGTAATAGAGGTATTGATACATCTTCTGGAAAATATATTTGTTTTGTTGATAGTGATGATTGTGTTTCAACAGATTATTGTGAAGTACTATATAACATAATGAAAAATACAAAATGTGATTACAGCGTTTGTGGTACGCACCGATTTAACGATGGAGAGCTTATTAGCAAAAACATAAATAAAGAAAATAATATGGTGATAAATATTAAATCAAATTTTCAATATTTGGATGATCAAATACATAAAAAATCTGAGTTTGGTGTTTGGAATAAAATGTACAGAAGGTATGTTTTTGATAAGATTAGATTTGCAGATGGAAAATTACATGAGGATATCTTTTTTTCGGTAGACTTGGCACGTAATTTTGTAAATGGTGTTTCAATATGTGATAAGAATTGTTATTATTACCGTCAAAGACAGGGAGGGATAGTGTCACAGAGTCAAAAAAAATGTAGTCCAGATTTAGTTGTGGCTGGTGAATATTTAGTAGATATGGTTAAAAATAATTATCCTATAATCTTGAATGATTCTATCTATTACTCTCTTAACTACACATGGTCTTTCGTTGATAAAATATATGTAAATAGAGATTTTAAAAACAACAGGAAATTTTTAATAGAAATCAAAAGATTAATTAGTGATAATATTGTGAAAATTAAAAATGAAAATATTTTTGATAAATCACGTACACATAGGATGATATTATTCTCAAAAAGTAAATTCTTTTATGGATTTAATGCTTATACAAGGTTATTTAGAGTTTACTTATTTAGGCTTTTTAACAAAGATGCTTATTCTAATGGTCATGGAATTTAAATTATTAAGCATTAGTTTTTAAGGAGGACAAAATGAAAATAATAGGTATGATTCCCGCTCGTGGGGGTTCGACAAGATTTAATAACAAGCCGCTTGCTGATATTTGCGGCAAGCCTATGGTTTACTGGGTTTGGAAGCACAGCAAAGAAGTATCGTGTTTTGACGAAGTATATGTTGCAACTGACAGCGAAGAAATTAAAAATGTTGCAGAAGGCTTTGGCGCAAAGGTTATTATGACATCAAGCGATTGCGAAACCGCAACAGAAAGACTTTACGCAGTTTCTAAGAAAATTCAGGCTGATTTGTATGTAATGGTAAACGGTGACGAGCCTTTAGTTCTTGCCGATGATATCGTTAAGTGTATTCCCGAATGTATTCCTGAAGATGGTTTTTATGTTTCAAATCTAATGACAGATTTCTCAAATCCCGTTGAAGTTGTTGATTCGACAAATCTTAAGATTGTTACCAACAAAGACGGTGTATGTCTGTTTATTTCAAGAGCTCCGATTCCATTTCCAAAGGGTGAAATGAATTATGCATACCAGAAGTTTGTAGGCGTCGGTGCATTTACTAACGGTGCTTTGGAGTATTATCATAACACTCCAAGAGGTCCGATTGAAAAAATTGAAGAAAATGATTCCTTTAGATTTATAGAAAACAGAAAAGATTGTTATTACATCAATGCTCATTGCAAGACACTCTCAGTTGATACACCAAAGGACAGAGTTCAGGTTGAGAGATATATGAAAGAGCATGATATGGCTTAAAGGAGAACTTATATGTTTAAATTAATTGCCGGTCCGTGTGCAATTGAATCTGAAGAAATGGCTATGGATATTGCCGAAAAAATGAAAGCCATAACGGATAAATTGGGGATAGATTACACTTTTAAAGGTTCATTTGATAAGGCTAACAGAACATCAATTCACAGCAAAAGAGGACTTGGAATTGATGAAGGGTTGAGAATACTTCAGAAAGTTAGGGATACATATAACATCCCTGTTGCAACCGATATCCACGAATCGTGGCAGGCGGAACCCGTTGGCAAGGTGGTTGATATTGTTCAGATTCCTGCATTCCTTTGCAGACAGACTGATTTATTGGTTGCTGCCGCAAAAACAGGTAAGTGTATTAATATCAAAAAAGCTCAATTTCTTGCACCGTGGGATATGAAAAACTGTCTGCAGAAGGTAGTTGAAAGCGGTAACAGTAATGTTATGTTATGTGAGAGAGGTACAAGCTTTGGCTATAATACACTTGTTGTTGATATGACAGGCCTTGTTGAAATGAAGAAGTTTGGATATCCCGTTATTTTTGATGCAACACATTCTGTTCAAAAGCCCGGCGGCAAGGGTGATGCAACGGGTGGCAATCGTGAATATGTTGAATACCTTGCAAAGGCAGCGATTGCAGTCGGTGTTGACGGATTATTTATGGAAACTCATCAGAATCCCGATGAAGCATGGTCAGACGGTCCTAATATGGTAAAACTTGATGATATGGAAGAATTGTTGACAAAACTTGTAAAAGTATATGAGGCGGTGCACTAAAATGCCTGAAATTAATATAACCGAAGAGGGCAAAACGCTTTTTGATGTTGAAATAGCTGCAATGGAAGCTGTTAAAAATGCCCTTGATGAGAGATTTGAAAAAATAGTAAAGCTGATTTGTGATTGTAAAGGCAAGGTTGTCATCACGGGAATGGGTAAGCCCGGACATATCGGAACAAAAATTGCCGCTACAATGGCAAGCCTCGGTACACCGTCGTTTTTTCTTCACCCCGCAGAAGCCCAGCATGGCGACTTGGGTATGCTTGATAAGGACGATGTTGTAATTGCAATTTCTTTTTCCGGGGAGAGCGAAGAGGTTACAAAACTTATTCCGAGTTTAAAACTCATCGGAGCAACACTTGTCGGTATATCCGGAAATCCTGACAGTACTCTTATTACACACAGTGATTATTCGTTTGTGTTCCCACCTATTAAAGAGGCTTGTGCATTAAATCTTGCTCCTACATCGAGCACAACTGTCGCACTTGCATTTGGTGATGCATTGGCTGTGTGTGCGTCAAAAATTTACGGTTTTAATGAGCAAAATTTTGCATTATTTCATCCTGCAGGTTCACTCGGCAAAAAGCTTGTTACTAAAGTTGCCGATCTTATGAAAACAGGGGAAGATAACTCTGTTGTAAGTACAAATACTCAGCTTAAAGATGCAATTGTCGTTATGAGTAAAAAAGCGTTGGGTATTGTATGCGTTGTTGAAAATGATAGGCTTGTGGGCGTATTTACAGACGGCGATTTAAGAAGAGCACTTTCAAAAGAAATTGATGTATACAATATTGTTATTGACGAACTTATGATTAGAACACCGATTACGGTTTCTTCAAATTTGCTTGCGGTCGAAGCATTAAAACTTATGAATGACAGGAATATATCGGCTCTTCCGGTTGTGGATGACGGTAAACTTGTCGGTACTATAAGAATTAATGATATTACCGGAATGGGAATTGTATTATGATTGAAAATATAAAAATGCTTGTTATGGATGTTGACGGAACGCTTACTGACGGTAAAATTTATTACGGTAATGATGGTGAGTTGTTTAAAGCATTTGATGTTCGTGACGGGTATCGCCTTGTAAAATGCGAAGAATACGGAATCATTACAGCAATTATAACGGGTAAAACCTCAAAAATTGTTGAAGGCAGAGCAAGAGATTTAAAAATAGAGGAAGTACATCAGGGTGTAAGCAACAAAATTGAAGTTCTCAAAACCTTGATAGAAAAATATAGCCTTGATAAATCACAGGTTGCCTATATCGGTGATGATGTGAATGATATTGAATGTATGCAGTATTGCGGTTTCTCTGCCTGCCCTGCAGACGCAATTGATGAAGTGAAAAATACAGTCGATTATGTTTGTAAAAATATGGGCGGCCACGGCGCAGTCAGAGAATTGATTGATAGGATAATTTAAATAATAATTAGGACTGTATGTGGTGATTCTATGAAAGGTATAATTTTAGCCGGTGGGTCGGGGACTCGACTTTACCCATTGACAAAGGTAACATCTAAACAACTGTTGCCGATATATGATAAGCCGATGATTTATTATCCCATGTCGGCGCTTATGAATGCAGGAATCCGTGAATCATATTGACTCCGCAGGATAACCCCTCATGGTGAGGGTTTGAATGTCCGTGACTGGCTTTATGTTGAGAACTATTGCAAAGCGTGGATACGACGGAATCGTAACTGATATTGCCGACAGTTATTCGGGAGTTAACTGATGCCGATTCAGATGGCTACACAATTGACGGCACACCGCTTAATCTTTCCGATAAAGATAAAAAGTGGTTGGAACTTAAAGATGCGTTTAATTTTTGATTTTATTGAGGTGAAATATAATGCCTACACTAAGAGAAATACAGTTATTTGAATTGCAGATGTTAAAAGATGTAGTAAAAGTATGTGATGACAATAATATTACATACATAATTTCATCAGGTACTTTGCTTGGAGCTGTAAGACACGGTGGGTTCATTCCGTGGGATGACGATATTGATATAGATATGCCACTTTCGGATTATAAAAAATTTTTGAAAATAGCACAGCGTGAGTTGGGTGAAAAGTATTTTGTCCAAAACTACAAAACAGATAAGAATTATTCTGAAATGTGGACTCAGATAAGAGCAAATGGCACAACATCAATGCCTGTAAAAGACTACAAATATAAAATTCATTTTGGCATGTGTATGGATATTTTTCCATTGGTTGGTGTTAGCAATGATCATAAAAAGAGAAATAAACAGAAGAAAGCCTTGGCTTTGAATAGAATGCTTCTGCATGATACATATGCCAAAGCATTAGATGAACCGATAAGTTCAAAATTAAAGTTGATTTATGCTATACCAAGGGGTATTCGTAGATTGATATGTAGGATAAATGAGCATAATATCATGCTGGATCCAAACAAATTTGAAGATTGTTGCGAAATATGGTATTCTATGGACGCCGCAACTATTAGATCAACTTCTATTATTGAAAGTTATATCAGTATAAAATTTGAAGACTCATATTTTAATACTTACAGTGATTATGACAGTTTTTTGCATAATATGTATGGTGATTACATGACTCCTCCTCCGGAAAATGAAAGAGGTGGTCATGCTGATACTTTAGGTGACATAATATTTGATTTGTATAAAGATTATTCGGAATATCAGCGAGAAATAGAGTTACATAATAAATAAATCAGAAACACTATTGTTTTGCTTTTTTTAATTATTTATATTTTTAAAGGAGAAAAGACAATGATCAATTTCACTGTAGGACCGGTTCAATCTAGTGAAAGTGTTCGATCTATTGGATCAGAACAAGTACCTTATTTTAGAACACCGGAATTTTCGAAATTAATGAAAGAAAATGAAAGCTTAATGCTTGAATATGCAGATGCGCCGAATGATTCAAGAGCCGTTTTTATGACTTGTTCCAGTACAGGGTCAATGGAAGCAACCGTAATGAATTGCTTTTCGGAGAATGATAAGGTATTAGTAATAAACGGAGGAAGTTTCGGTCAGCGTTTTGTTGATATTTGTAAGATACATGAGATTCCCTTTGTATCTTTGAATTTAAATTTTGGAGAAAAACTCACTAAAGAAAAGTTGTATAAATATAATGAACAGGATTTTACCGGGCTTCTTGTTAATGTTGATGAAACTTCTTCGGCAGTCCTTTATGATACCACAATGATTGGAGAGTTTTGCAAAAAAAACAATCTGTTCTTTGTATGTGATTGTGTGTCATCGTTTCTTGCTGATCCTTTTAGTATGAAAACATGTAGTGCAGATGTAATGATCACAGGTTCGCAAAAAGTATTAGCATGTCCTCCGGGAATATCAATTATTGTATTATCTCCAAATGCAATTAGTCGTGTGAATAAATCTGAAGTAAAATCTTTGTATTTTAATTTATCAGATGCATTAAAAAACGGAACACGTGGTCAAACTCCATTCACACCTGCGGTTAGTATTTTATTACAAATCAATGTAAGGTTAAATGAAATTAAAACTCAAGGTGGCGCAAGTGCTGAAATCGACAGGGTGGCATCTCAAGCTAGAGATTTTAGAAATAAAATAAAAGAACTTCCATTTGAATTTGTTTCTGAAAGTCTGTCCAATGCTGTAACATCACTTCATCCTATAACTGCAAAGGCAAGTGATATTTTTTCAATACTTAAGGATGAGTACCAAATTTGGGTTTGCCCAAATGGAGGAGATAAAAAGGATATAGTATTTAGGGTAGGACATATTGGCTATTTAAATCATAACGATAATGATGTATTGATTCAGGCATTAGAAGATATGCAGGCACGAGGATTGATTTAAGACTATACTCGTTTTGGAGGAAAGCAAAATGACTAAAGTCATTACATACGGAACATATGATCTTTTACATTACGGACACATTAAGTTACTTGAAAGAGCCAAAGCCTTAGGGGATTACTTAATAGTTGGGGTTACTTCTGAAAACTATGATAGATCTCGTGGTAAATTGCTAGTTCAACAGTCTTTATCCGAAAGAATTGAAGCTGTTAAAGCTACAGGGCTTGCCGATGAAATTATAATAGAAGAATATGATGGCCAAAAAATTGATGACATAAAAAAATATGGTATAGATATTTTTACTGTTGGTTCTGATTGGAAAGGAAAATTTGATTATTTAAACGATTATTGCAAGGTTGTGTATCTGGAAAGAACAAAAGGTATTTCCAGTACAGAATTGCGTTCAAAAGGGAACAATGTTAAAATTGGAATTATTGGGGAGTCACCGACTTTAAAAAAATTTATTGGTGAGAGTATGTATATTAGTGGTGTTAGCGTTACTGATATTTTTGCCGTTAATGAGGTTCCTGAATTTATCTCTGAGTATGATTTCATTAAAGTGCATGATGATTTAAAAAGTATGCTTAGTTTAGTAGATGCTGTTTACATAATATCAAGTCCCGATACGAGAATTAAATTTGCAAAAACTGCAATTATATGTGGTAAGCATGTATTTATAGAAACTCCTATATCATTAAATAGGAAAGATGCTATATTGATATATCAATTGGCCGATGAAAATAATGTAGTTTTGTGTGAAGCATTAAAAACTGCCTACTCACTTGCTTTTCAAAGAATGTGTTTGTTAGTTAGAAGCGGAATTATTGGTAAAGTAAAGGGTGTAGAAGCAACATGTACCGATATATCTTTAAATAATCCAAAATGGTTGTATAAAAATAAGTCTGGTGGAGCATTAATTGAGTGGGGATCTTACGTTATTTTTGCTGTGATGTCAATCTTAGGTCAAAATGAAAAAAGTATAAATTTTATTTCTTCATTTGATGATAATAATGTTGATATTTATACCAAAATCAATATGTTATATCCGAATGCTGAGGCGTCATTAAAAGTGGGGATTGGTGTAAAATCAGAAGGTGATTTGATTATATCAGGTACCACCGGATATATATATGTTCCCTCTCCATGGTGGAAAATGGATTATTTTGAAGTTAGAAGAGAGGATTTTAGAAATAATAAAAAATATTTTTACCAATTTGAAGGTGACGGTATTCGTTACGAATTGGCTGAGTTTATAAAATGTATAAGAAATAACTCGGAGAATAATAAATTGACATGTACTGAGAGTGCTAAAATTGCCGAAGTAATAGAAAAGTTTCTGTCTGGTGATAATGTTAATTGTATTTAATTCTGGATTGTTATACAAAACTCCCCATAGATTTCATTGCGAAGTCTATGGGGAGTCTTTTTGTGAATTATTGGTTACTTCTTCTTTTTCAGTTCATTTTTAAAGCATTTTTTATCGAATGAGGGGTTGAAGGCGTAGAAGTTCTTTTCGTTGAGTTTATCGGTTAAGAGGCGGAGGTTTTCGTCGAAGCGCTGATAGAGGACAACCTCACGGGCACGCAGAAAGCGAGTTTTATTACACATATTTGCTATATTTTAGTTTCGTTATGAAAGGTATGCAGTTGCATGGGAATTTATTTTATGATACAATCTTTAGTAAATAAGTGATGCTATACTGAGAACTTATTATTCTACTAAAATTAATGTGAATAATTATTATAATATTGTTAGTTATTATGAGGTGATTTGATTGATGCATTTTGTTAGTAAAATTAGAGATAAAGCGATTTATTTATTTCGAAATCGTTATGAGAAATATTATTTTAATTCATGCCAAAAGAAGAATAAAAATACAGATTTTTCATTGTTTAGCCCCAATTGTTTTGCCGGAATTATATATCATAGGCTTGGATTGGAATTTAAATCCCCTACAATAAATATGTTATTTCCTATTAAAAAGCAATACCTTAAATTTGTATCTAATCTTAAATACTATATGGAATTACCTTTGGTTTTTATTGAGGATAAGCATTATAATTGTCCGGTAGGAATGGTGGGAGATGTAAAAATAGTGTTTAATCACGATACTAATACCGATACAATATTGTCAAATTGGGAGAGAAGGAAGAAAAGAATTAATTATAATAATATTTACTTGATGTTTGACGATTTAGCAGATGCAGAATATACAGATCTCGTTTCGTTTAGTAAAATAGATTGTAAGGGTAAAGTTATTTTTACAGCAAAAGAATACCCGGAGTTAGATAATGTTATAACTATATCTAAATATAATAAAAGAGGAGAAATGCAAGCTTATTTATTAGACAAAAATTTATGGACCGGTAAAAATGCCGCAGATAATGATTTTGATTTTGTAAAATGGTTGAATTCGTAAGCTTATTGAAATGCACAAGCCCATAAATACTTGGACTTGTGCATATTTTTTACTTTTTCTTCTTTTTCAGTTCATTTTTGAAGCATTTTTTATCGAATGAGGGGTTGAAGGCGTAGAAGTTCTTTTCGTTGAGTTTATCGGTTAAGAGGCGGAGGTTTTCGCCGAAGCGTTGGTAGTGGACAACCTCACGGGCACGCAGAAAGCGAATCGGATCTTTTACATCGTAGTCATCGCAGAATCTGAGGATGTTATCGTAGGTTGTTCTGGCTTTTTGCTCAGCCGCCATACTTTCGTGCAGATCGGTTATCGGATCGCCTTTAACCTGCATTGATGCAGCTGTATAGGGAAAACCTGCTGCCGCCTGTGGAAAAATTCCGGTTGTGTGGTCAACAAAGTAATCGCCGAAACCCTGTTCCTTGATTTCATCCTCGGTGAGGTCTTTCGTCAGCTGATATACTATTGCACCGATCATTTCAAGATGATTAAGTTCCTCTGTGCCTATGTCGGTGAGAGTGCCCTTGAGTTCCGGCAAGGGCATTGCAAATCGTTGACTCAGATATCGTAATGACGCACCCAACTCACCGTCCGGACCGCCGTATGGCAGAATGTTACTTATTTTGACTGAGAAATATGTTGAGGTGGGAGGCTTTGCGGTCAAATATTATTCTTTTTGTAATTATGGATAGTAAGTCGTTTTGCGTTTTTAAGGGATAAGGTTCTTTAATTGTGAGAGCATCATTGATTAAATTGTTCTTTTTAAGAATATTGATTACTTTAATTACAATTTGTTCAATCTTTTCAATTCTTACGCTGTGCGACGAATGGCAGTTGCCGTGAATGTAGGCGGAGCATTGGAGAAAATTATTTTTAATCGGAACGAGGGTTGAGTTGCAGTTTGAACACTTGACAAGATTTTGAATAAGGTGTCTGATTTCGGCTTGTTTATGGGAATGTTCTTTGCTTATTATTCTTTGTAAGAATAATATTTGCCTTGTTTGTTCAAAAATTACTTCATCAACAATCGGTTCGTGAATGCCGTTTGAAATTATCAAATTTTCGTTATAGAAATCTCTGCCCGTTTTGCAGATTGGATTCCACCTGATTTTGCCGACATAAACGGGATTTTGCAAAATGTATTCAACGGCACGGCAATCCCAGCGGTTGCCCTTGGCGGTTCTGATTTCTGACGAATTTAAGTTGTCACAAATCATATTTATATCTTTATTATTCAAAAAATCGGCAAAAATTTTACTGACAATTCGGGCTTTTTCATCGTCAACCACAAGTCTTCCGTCTGTCACTTTATAGCCAAAGGGTGCAATGCTGACGATGCCGCCACGCTCGGCTTTTTCGGTCATTCCTCGCCTTACCTCACCCGAAAGCCGAATCGAATAGTATTCGTCCGACCATTCGATAATGCGTTCAATCAGCTTGCCGAAAGGACCGTCATCAACGGGTTCGGACACGCTGATGACTTCAATACCGTTTTTTCTCAACAGCGATTTATAGAAAATGCTTTCCTCCTGATTGCGGGCGAATCGTGAAAATTTCCAGACAAGTACGGCTGAAAACAGGGGAGGCTTTTGCTTTGCAAGGCTTATCATTCGGTTAAATTCAGGTCGCTTGTCGGCATATCTTCCCGAAATTCCGTTGTCACGAAAAATGAAATCCTCATCAATCAGATAGCCTTTTTCATCTGCAAATTTTCTGATGATTTTCAGCTGACTTGACGGTGAAAGCTCAGTTTGATTTTCGGTTGACACCCTTATGTATGCCGCCGCAAAGTGATTTTTATTGTAATTTCCCGACAAATTAATCACCTCTTGAAAGAATAATTCTTTTATGCAATAATATGCCTGCGATTGGAATAAAATTCTTCGGCAAATTTCTCAAAAACACTTTACTTTGCTAACGCACTAATGTATAATATACAGAGATTGTTTTGCAAGGTGATTTGCAGAACATAGGTAGAGAGTATATCAGATTACGGAGGAATAATTATGAAAAAGAAAAAGTTACTTTCTGTACTTCTTGCAGGTGCAATGTCAGCGTCAATTTTTGTAGGTTGCGGTTCTTCTGCAACGGACTGGGATTATATCTCAAACAAGGGAGAGCTTGTTATCGGTGTTACATATTTTGAGCCGATGAACTACCTTGATGCAGACGGCAAGCTTACAGGTTTTGAAACTGAGTTTGCAGAGGCAGTTTGCGAGAAAATGGGTGTTACTCCAAAGTTCCAGAAAATTGACTGGGATTCAAAAGAGGTTGAGCTTAACTCAAAGACAATCGACTGCATCTGGAACGGTCTTACAATTGATGACGACAGAAAGTCAACAATGGATATTTCAACTCCTTATATGGAAAACAAGCAGGTTATGGTTGCAAAATCTGATGTTGCAGACAAAATCAAGTCAGCAGATGACCTCAAGGATAAGACAGTAGTTGCAGAGAAGAAGTCAGCAGGTGAAACTGTTGCTCAGACAGACGAGTTCTTCTCAAGTGCAAAGTATGTTTCTGTTGACGCACAGGCTAAGGCTCTTCTCGAGGTTAAGTCAGGCACAGCAGATGTTGCGGTTATCGACTATGTAATGTCAATCGGTACACTCAAGAGCGGTTCTGACTACGCTGACCTCAAGGTTGTTGACGGCAAGGACTTTTCACCTGAGCAGTACGGTATTGCACTTCGTAAGGACAGCCCCGAAACACTCAAAAAGCTTAACGATGCTATTCAGGCAGTTGCCGATGACGGCACACTTGATAAGATTGCTGAGAAGTACAGCCTTCAGGATCTTCTTCTTGTAAAAAAGAAATAATTTAATTAAAATAAGTTTGTACATACAGGGCGGACTATGTTCGCCCGTTGTGCTTTTTATTGATTATAAATTTACAGGTTCAAATTTGTAAGCCTTTTGATATATTCAAAACTGAAAATACTTGGATAGAGTGGTATATAAAATGGATCAATTTTTTAATGTAAGCGGTCAGTTGCTTGAGGGATTCGGCGAAAACTGTATAATTTTCATTGTAACCCTGCTTGCGGCAATTCCGCTCGGACTTATTATCTCAATGGGTTCAATGTCAAAATTCAAGCCGTTAAAATGGCTGACAAAAACATTTGTGTGGATAATCAGAGGTACTCCGCTGATGCTCCAGCTTTTCGTAGTGTTCTATGTTCCGCCGCTTGTGTCAAACGGCAGTGTGACATTTGCACGAATGAATGCCGCACTTATTGCATTTATAATCAATTATGCCGCATATTTTTCTGAAATCTTCCGTGGCGGTATCGAGTCTGTTCCAAAGGGACAGTACGAGGCAGGTCAGGTGCTCGGCATGACAAAGGGTCAGATTTTCTTTAAGGTTGTGCTTTTGCAGGTTGTAAAGAAAATTACTGCACCAATGGGCAACGAAATTATTACTCTTGTAAAGGATACCTCGCTTTCAAGCGTTATCGCTATTCCGGAAATTCTTATGAGAGCAAAGGACTTCTCAATGCAGGGACTCATCTGGCCGCTTTTCTATTCGGCAGTATTCTTCCTCGCATTCTGCGGAATTCTTACCTTGCTTTTCTCATTTATCGAGAAAAAGCTTGATTACTACAAGGGTTAAGGGGGAAAGGTTATGTCTTTGTTAAATGTTGAAAACATCCGTAAAAGCTACGGCAAAACAGAGGTTTTGAAAGATATCAGCTTTTCTCTTAAAAAGGGCGAGGTGCTTGCGATTATCGGTTCATCAGGATCTGGCAAGACAACACTTTTGAGATGCCTTAATTTTCTTGAAACTCCGAGCAACGGCAAGATTTCCGTCAATGACAAGGTGCTTTTTGACAGCAATGACAGCTCTGCAAAGAGCGACAGCGAAATCAGGAAAAGACGACTTCATTTCGGACTTGTGTTCCAGTCATTTAACCTGTTTCCGCAATATACGGTTATCGAGAATATTATGCTTGCTCCAAAGCTTGCCGCAAAAGAGCAGATAAAGCAGACAGGCGAATATATGGGCGCAAAAAGCTATAAAGAGGCTCATGAAATTATCAAGAGCAATGCAAAGTCTTTGCTTGAAAGGGTAGGACTTTCCGAAAAGAGCGAGTCATATCCTTGTAATCTCAGCGGCGGTCAGCAACAGCGTGTTGCAATTGCAAGAGCGCTTGCACTCAATCCCGATGTTCTCTGCTTCGACGAGCCTACCTCCGCACTTGATCCCGAACTCACGGGTGAGGTGCTTAATGTTATCCGTAGTCTTAAAACCTCCGACAGCACAATGATTGTTGTAACTCACGAAATTGAGTTTGCAAGAGATGTTGCCGACAAGATCATTTTTATGGCTGACGGTGTAATTGCCGAAGAAGGCACTCCCGAACAGGTAATCAACAATCCGCAAAATCCAAGAACCCAGGCATTTTTATCAAGGTTCAACTGATAACTGAATATTAGGTGAGGAAAGCACTCGAAAGGGTGCTTTTTTACATATTTTTACAAATAACCTTGAAAAGTTTATGCCATTGTGCTATAATAATCGTGTCATTCACTGACAAAGGCACAAAGCCTGAAAAAATGAGAAATCCCGATAGGGAAAACGGAGGAAAAACAAATGAAAAGAATTTTCACAATCAGCGTTGCGGCTGTTATGGCACTTCTTATGGTGCTTTCACTTACAGCCTGCGGTAATTCAACACTCGGCTATTACAAGCTTACAAGTGCAGAAGCAAGCGGTATGAGCTTTGACAGCAGTACTCTTGCCGCTGTCGGTATGGACAAAGGCTACATTCTTCTTAAAGAAGACGGCAAGGCTAAGCTTTCTGCAGCCGGTCAGGAGCAGGATTTCACATACGATGACAAGAACTTTACAACAGGGAGCGAGAGCATTCCATACACACTCAAAGACGGTGTTATTACAATGGAAAAAGACGGCACAAAGCTTGTTTTCACATTTGACGCTAACTTCAAGCCCGAATCTTCTGATTCAGAGTCATCAAAGTAATAAAAACTTAACGGTGCAAAAATTTCGGCAGTCCAAATCGGACTGCCGTTTTTGTATAAACCAAAAAACAAGGGCAGCGGAATTCCGTTGCCCTCAATTTTTATAAGATTTTATCAGTCTGAAAGACACTCGTCAAGTGCATCAACAATTGCGTGCCTGTCCATATGCTGACCGATGAATACAAGCTTAATTTCTCTGTCACCGTATTTTTCGTCCCACTTTTCAGCCATATCGGGATACTCTGCAAGATAGAGCTTCTGCTGTTTCTTTGGGAATGCGGCAAGCCACTTGCCCTGTTCCGTAGCAGTAATCTGAACGCCTGCCTGCTCGAATACATAAACATCTTCTCTCTTGTCATCAAACCAGAGAACACCTTTTGCACGGACTACGCTCTTTGGCCAGTTCTCAACAAACTGTTGGAGCTTGTCCTGATTGAAAGGACGAATGCGGTGGTAAACAAATGAACCGATGCCGTATTCTTCTTCGCCGTCCTCATGATCGTGGTCGTGGTGACAGCAATGGCCGTGTTCGTGGTCGCAATGAGAGTGGTCAAGACCGTCCTCATCATGGTCATGATCGTGATGCTCATGTTCGTCATGGCCTTCATCGTGGTGGTGATGGTGGTGATGGTGACCGTGACGGTCTGTATCCTCGTCATCTTCATCCTTATCATAAATCTGAGCCCAACCTGCGGATGCGGCTGTTTCTTCAAAATTAAAGCACTTTGTATCGAGAATATCCTTAACTTCAACCTTGCCGAACTGTGATTCAATAATTCGTGCCTTTGGCTGAAGTGTCTTAATCATAGCTTTAACTCTCTTGAGCTGTTCCTCTGTTACCTTGTCAACCTTGTTGAGGATGATTGTTGAACAGAACTCAATCTGCTGGATAAGAAGACTTTCAACATCCTCTTCGTCAACATCTCCCTTGAGGAGATCATCGCCGCAGCCGAATTCCGTTGCCATACGGAGTGCGTCAACAACTGTAACAATGTTGTCAAGACGGACAAGCTCGGGAATATTGTTTTCCTTATCGCCCTCAAGAACCGAGATTGACTGTGCAATCGGAAGTGGTTCGCAAATACCGCTTGCCTCAATGAGAATGTAGTCAAACTTGCCTGACTTTACAAGGTCTGTAATCTGGTTGATAAGGTCAACGCTCAAAGTACAACAGATACAGCCGTTTGTAAGCGGAACAAGGTTTGTATCTTTCTGAGTAACAACGCCTGCCTTTTGAATAAGCTCTGCGTCAATGTTTACTTCACCGATATCGTTTACGATAACGGCACACTTGTAGCCCTCCTGATTGCCGAGGACATGGTTGATAAGAGTAGTTTTGCCTGCACCGAGATAACCTGTAAGAAGCGTTACGGGAACAGGAAGCTTAATGTTAGCCATATATTTCATTTCCTTTCGTTGAATTGTGCTTATTAATGCGGATTACCGCTGTCCTTAAATATAACACTTTGCAAAATTATTGTCAATACAAAGTACGGAGTGCGGTCAATCCGAATAGCTGATTATTGCTGTACATTTTGTGTTTTTTGTATAATCACCTTTTATTTATTTCGGTTTTATGTTACAATAGTCAAAAGTAATTTTACGGAGATAGATTATGATTGTACTTGCATCTGCTTCACCACGAAGAAAAGAGCTTTTAAGTTTTATAACAACCGATTTTAAAATTGTTCCCGCAGACATTGACGAAACTGTTGAGAACAATGTTCCGCTTGAAAAGCGTCCCGAATATCTTGCCGTCAAAAAGGCATTGCATATTTCAAAAAACGGCTATGAAAAAGATATTGTAATCGGTTGTGACACGGGAGTTTTTGTTGACGGCAAAATGCTCGGCAAACCTAAGAACAGGGAAGATGCCGAGAATATGTTAAAACTGCTTTCGGGCAGACAGCACAAGGTTATCACGGGTTGTTGTACCGTCAAAAACGGTGTTGCAAAATCATTTTCCAATGTAACGCTTGTTGAATTTTTTGAACTTTCTGATTCGGAAATAGAGGAGTACATTGCAACGGGCGAGCCTTTTGACAAGGCAGGTGCATACGGAATACAGGGCAAAGGTTCTCTGCTTGTAAAGAAGATTGACGGCGACTATTTTAATGTTGTCGGACTTCCCGTAAGTGAATTAAACAGGATTTTGAAAAAGGAGTATTCATATGAATGATAATATAAATAAAACAGTCAATGAAATTCTCGAAAGCTATTCAAAGCATGAACAGACCTGCAGACTTTCGGAGGATAACATTATCAACAAATCTGTGCTTATTCAGGTGCTTGAAGAAATCCGCAAACTTCTTTTCCCAGGATATTTTGACAAGAACAGAGTAAGAGAAGAATACATCGGCTATATTGTCGGCGACAGAATAGAATTTATTCAGTACAACCTTAAAAAGCAGATTGCAAAGGCTTTAAAGGGTTGCGAAAAGTGCAACGACCTTTCATATGACGAGGTTATGGAAAAGTCAGAAAAGCTTGTGTATGAGTTCCTTTCAAAGATTCCGTCAATCCGTGATTACCTTGCAACAGATGTTGTTGCGGCCTTTAACGGTGACCCTGCCGCATACAGTACGGATGAAATCATTCTCTGCTACCCAGGATTTTTTGCAATCACTGTTTACAGAGTGGCACATGAATTGTGGAAGCTTAAAATCCCGATGATTCCGAGAGTGCTTTCGGAGTACGCACACGGCCTTACGGGAATTGACATTCACCCCGGTGCGACAATCGGCAAGTATTTCTTCATCGACCACGGCACAGGCATCGTAATCGGTGAAACTACCGAGATAGGCGAGAATGTAAAAATCTATCAGGGTGTAACACTTGGTGCGTTGTCAACAAGAAAAGGTCAGCAGCTTAAAGGTGTCAAAAGACATCCTACTATCCGTGATAATGTTACAATCTATTCGGGTACAACTATCCTCGGCGGTGAAACCGTAATCGGCAAGGGCGCAACAATCGGTGGCAACGCCTTTATCGTGAACTCAATTACTGAGGGTATGAAAGTAAGCATCAAAAACCCCGAACTCCAGTTCAGTCCCGACCTTTCGGAAAATAATCAGGACAAGTATTGGTATTGGATGATTTAAGCTTATGTTTTAATTGAAAATTGAAAATGTAAAATTGAAAATTTTGGTCGGGAAGAAAGTTTTGTGTAGAACAAACTCCACATTCCCGACCGTATTCATATTGATTTACCCTGCAAATCAATTGATTTGCAAACAAAATTCTATAAAAGAACAATCTCGTAGGGGCGTTCATTGGACACCCGCATTGATGAATGTTTTGTTTAAACATATATTTTTTGATGTGATGAAAATTGTGTATCCTAATGTAGCGGCGAACCGTATTCTACGAAAACTGATTAAAAGGTGAACTAAAATGTTAAGACTAAGACCGTACAAAAGCTGTGATTCAAAACACATAGCCGACTGGATTAAAAATGAAGAAACTTTTGTAAAATGGGGCGGCGAAAGATTTGGTTCGTACCCGATTAATGCAAAAATTATTGACGATAAATATAAACTCGATAACGGCGATTGCGTTGAAGATGACAATTTTTACCCTATGACCGCCTTTGACGATAGCAGTGTTGTCGGACATTTTATAATGCGATACATAAACGGCAACAACAAGATACTTCGCTTTGGCTGGGTAATTGTTGATGATACGCAAAGGGGAAAGGGTTATGGCAAGCAAATGCTTGAACTCGGACTCAAATATGCATTTGGAATTTCGGGTGTGGAAAAGGTCACAATCGGCGTATTTGAAAACAATATCCCTGCGTACAAATGCTACAAATCAATCGGTTTCAATGAAATTGCTACCGACTGCTACAAAACCGAAACCGTAAACGGCGAAGACTGCAAAATAATCGAGCTTGAAATCACAAAAGCAGATTATATAAACCACAACAAAAGGCTAAGAACAGAGGCTTTGACAGGCTGGAACTTGATGTGTGGGAATTCAACGAGTGTGCAATGAAGTTTTACGATTTCGTAGGCTTCAAAACCTACGGAGAATACAAGGAAATGAATATTTAAACCGAAAAAATCCGTATGAAGATTGCTCCATACGGATTTTATTTTGTGTATCAAATTTTATTTATCGCCATTTAAAGGTGACGAGTCCGTAAACATAGATAAATGCGATAGCTGTAGGAACTACATATTTGAAAATCGGTTTCATCCACGAACGCACTTTCATACCGATGCCCATGTTGGCTTCTTTAATGAAGTTATCCCAACCCCAGCCGAACTTGTTGCAACAGAACAGAGCAAGCACAAGAGAACCGAGAGGAAGAACATTTGTGGAAACAATGAAGTCCCAAAAATCAAGCCATGTTGTACCCTCTGCAAACGGCTGAAAATGAAGAACGCTGAATCCGAGAGCCGTTGTGAGTGCAAGCACAAACACTACAATTCCGCAAATAAGACTGCCTTTTATTCTTGACCAGCCTGTCAAATCACGAATCATTGCAAGAATATTTTCGCAAACACCCAAAACGGTTGACATTGCCGCAAACACCATAAACAGGAAGAAGAGCGAACCCCATATTCTTCCGCCGGGCATATTGTTGAACACGGTTGCCATTGTGTCAAACAAAAGGTTCGGACCTGAATTAACTTCAAGGTTGTAAGTAAAGCAGGCAGGGAAGATGATTATGCCTGCAAGCAGAGCTACGAGTGTGTCAAGAGAGATAACATTGATTGCCTCGCCCATAAGTGAATGGTCTTTGCCGATATAACTTCCGAAAATAGCCATACCGCCCATACCTGTTGACAGCGAGAAAAATGCCTGATTCATCGCACCCACAACAACATCACCGTTGATTTTTGAAAAGTCGGGTTTGAGGTAAAATATCATACCCTCACCCGAACCGCTCAAAAACAGACTGTGGATTGCAAGCACAATCATAAGTGCAAGCAAAGCAATCATCATATATTTTGTTATCCTCTCAAGTCCGCCCTGAATGTTGAACGAGAGTATAACAAAGGCGATAACAACCGTTATCATCATAAAAATAACATTGACTGACGGATTTGCAATCATTGTGGTAAATCCGAGGTCACGGTTGTTACCCGTCAGAAAATTTATGAAGTAGTAAATTATCCAACCGCAAACAACTGTGTAAAAAGCCATAATTGCAAGGTTGCCCACAAGGCATGCCCAACCGAAACCGCCCCATTTTTGCTTTGGCTTTTCAAGTTTGCGATACATTTTAATCGGACTTGTCTGTGCCGCTCTGCCCACCGAAAATTCCATTATCAAACACGGAATTCCCAAAACAATAAGACAGATGATGTACACAAGCATAAAACTTCCGCCACCGTATTGTCCGCACATCCACGGAAACTTCCACACATTTCCGCAACCGATTGCACAGCCTGCCGAAAGCATTATAAAGCCGAGTCGGCTTCCTAATTTTTCACGATTCACAACACAAGTCCTCCTGCCGAATTTATTTTATCTACACAATATTTTTTCGTCATAAATACTGCTCCTTTGTTTATTTTGCAATACAAAGAGTAGTATAGCAAATAAAATACCATTTGTAAAATTGATAAAACTGTGCTATAATAACGAAGATATCGTTCGTATAAAAGAGGATTTAGTTATGGATACCAATGTGCTTAAAACCTTTGTAGCTGTGTGCGAATATTTGGGATTTTCTGCTGCAGCGGAAAAGCTCGGCTATACCCAGTCAACCGTTTCATCACAGATAAAACAGTTGGAAGGCGAGCTTAACACGGTGCTTTTTGACCGCTTTTACCACAGAATCAGCCTGACTTCCGACGGCATAACGGTTCTGCAACACGCAAGAGAAATTCTTGAATCTCACGAAAAGATGCTTGAAGATTTGCGTACCCCCGAAACAATTGAGGGCAACATTCGCCTTGCAATGTCAAGTTCTGTCTGCAACCGATTTTTTAAAGATGATTTTCTTGAGTTCAGAAAGCATTTTCCTAATATTCACCTTGTCGTTGTCGAAAGCGGTACAGAGCAGATGTTTGATATGTTACGCAAAAATGAGGTTGATTTGATTTTTACGCTTGACAGCCACATTTATGATTCGGAATTTATAATTTGTGCAGAGCATGAGGAAAAGGTTCACTTCTTTGCGTCAGTTGACAATCCACTTTTGAATAAAGAAAATATTTCGCTAAAAGAATTATGTACCGAGGATTTTGTACTGACCGAAAGTAATATGAGCTACAGAAAATTGCTTAACAATGAACTTGCCGCACAATCGCTTGAAATTCACCCTGTTTTGGAAATAGGAAACCCTCTACAAATTTGTTCTCTAATCAAAAACAGCAAAATGATCTCGTTCTTGCCTGATTTCATCACAGAGGATTACTACAATTCGGGAGAGATAAAACATCTTCCCGTCAACGATTGTGATGTTTCGGTGTGGACGCAGTTGCTTATCCACAAAAACAAGTGGAAATCTCCTGCGCTTAATGCGTTTATTGATTTTTATCGGGATGTTATACGAAAATAAAAAGTATCACATTTTGCCTTACGCACCGCCGTATTGCGTTATGATAATCTTGGCAAGCTTTGCGTTCGGCTTTTTGATATTGACGGGGTACTGTAACTTTTTTTCATAGACAAACATCAGCAATCCTCCTCGTTTTCCCACGGCCACGGTCCCTTTATCCAGCTCCACATATTGGTGCTTGTCATACTCTTTTTCAAAGGACCGAATTTTTCTTCATATTCTTCAACAAGCGGTTTCAATTTTTCTTTGAAACCGTTCATTTTTTGTATCATTGCCGTATCGTGCGGATGAGTGTCAAGATAAATCTGAAGGTCAAGTGCGGCAAATTCGTAGGTTGAAATTTTCTTTAAAAGAATTTCTCTTTCAGTCAAGTCCCTCACCGCATTTCTTTCCGTAGAATGGTTTGTTGAGAACGGGAAACATTGTACCCGACTCAAGCCCCTGCAACGGGCTGTAGGTTGGGGAGTCGAACTGCTGAAAGGGAACATATGCCATAGCCTCGCTCGTTCTCTTTGGCAGACTCGGTATTCCGTACTGCTGAGAAATAATTTCTTTAATATCCAATTTAATTCTCCTTTTTGTTCAAACTTATGAACATTGCTGTTCATTCTCATAATATGCCCGTTTCATACTTGTGTTTACATAATAAAAAAACAGAGCCGACAGCAATGCCGTCAGCCCTGATACAGAGGTTTTACCGTGAATATCCGATTAAATGTTAATTAACCTTTTTGGCAGAATTTGAAGTAACCTTTGCAATGATTGCAAAAACTACGCAAAGCACAATTCCGATTGCCGAAACGATGCCTACAAGAGTGAAGTTTGTGTTTAAAATGAGTGAAAAATCAAGCACACCGCTGTCTGGGTTCTGAAGTGACGCAAAAACTGCAACAGCGTCAATAATTACGGCAACCATAAGTGAAAGAATTGAAATTGATGCCGTAACAGTTTCTGTAAGGTTCTTTTCAATTTTCCTTGCAACGCTGATTTTTTCACTTCTGAAATTAAGACAGCCGAAAAGCCAGAATACAGCCGCCGCATTAATTATTGTTTCGGGAATCATATATGTAGCGTTGTAGCTGAGTGAATAGAGAAGTCCGTCGGTTGACGGGATTGAAACACCTGCCCATACGGTACAGCCCGAAATTACATGACAGATATATCTCAAAGCACAAACTCCTACCGTGCCTGTTACGGCAGCGGCAGATGGATTGCTGACCTTGTTTCTGAGAAAGCCTGCAAGGCCGATAACCGTGAATGCAATTACATAGTCGAAGAGAATGATTGTTACGGCTGCCCAGAATGAAGTTGCGTATGAAAGGTTTGAAGCTCCCTGAATAAGCTGAATAATGCTGAATACAAATCCCGAAAGCAATCCCCATTTTACACCGTGACGATATGAGATAATTACAATCGGAACAATGCTGAATGCGGTAACACTGCCGCCGTAGGGAAGCTCTAAGATTTTTACAAAGCTTAAAACTGCCGCAAGTGCAATCATAATTGCACATTCGCACATAACAAGTGCATTTTTCTTATTGTTCGTTTTCATTAAAACTACTCCTTAAAATAAAATTCTCTCGGAGAAAAAACACAACAAAAAAGGAGTATGCCAAAAAGACATACTCCAAGTGCGTACACTTCAAGCTTGATATGTCCCTTCGTTGGCATTATCCAAATCAGGTTGACGGTCGAAATCGAATTTCCTCTCAGCCGGTAACAGCTCCCGTTTTGTATGTGATTATTCTCACTTTGATTACGAATATTACACATCTTTAGGTTGTGTAATATCCACACTATGATTATAAACTGTATTTGACAATTTGTAAAGTCTTTTGTGTGCAATGTTACAGATAATCGCATATTAATTGACAAACACTTTGCTTTTGTGATAATATGTATCCTGTGATTTTGCGGTTTATTGCCGAATGACAGTAAATTTTGCAACAATTGATAAACTAATTGAAGAAGGTTTTTTAATGGACAGCAGATTTAATTCACCGGCTGAAATTGCATCGCTGGTGTCAAAATCAGGTGTAACAAAATCAATGCTTTCTCTGCCGAAAATGATTTTGCTCGGACTTATGGCAGGCGCATTTATCGCATTCGGCGGTGCGGCAAGCGATGTTGCAATGCACGGAGTTGCCGATGTGGGGCTTGCAAGAGTGGTTGCAGGCGTAATCTTCCCCGTGGGACTTATGCTCGTTGTGTTCACAGGCAGTGAACTTTTTACAGGCAACTGCCTTATGATTATTCCGACACTTGAAAAGAAAATCAAGCCTGTTTCAATGATAAAGAATCTTGTTACGGTTTATATTTCAAATTTTGTCGGTGCAATGATTATTGATTTGCTGATATTTTTTTCGGGACAGCTCAATTATTCAAACGGAGGACTCGGTGCTTTTACAATCAAGGTTGCACTTGCCAAAACAACAATCAATCCTGCAACGGCAATTATCAGCGGCATCCTTTGTAACATTCTCGTATGCCTTGCAATCGTTATGGCAACAGGTGCAACAGATGCAATAGGTAAGATTTTCGGTGTATTTTTCCCGATTTGTGCATTCGTAGTCTGCGGATTTGAACACTGCGTTGCAAATATGTTCTATATTCCGATAGGTGTTATGGCGGCAATGAATCCCGAATATGTTGCAAAAGCTCAGGAGCTTTACGGTATTACGGCACAGCAATGTCAGAATCTTGCAAATCTTTCGGGCTGTGAATCTCTGTTGTTCGTTACAATCGGCAACATAATCGGCGGTATGGTCTTTGTAGGACTTCCGCTCTATTTTGCCTATGTTCGCAAAAAGAAAAGTGCTTAAAATACATAAACATAAATATTTCAAAAGAGCGGTCGTTTTGACTGCTCTTTTTCTTTTTAGTGCAAATTATTTAAAAGTATGTTATAATAAGCCTTACAAAACAAAAACGGAGGATATAATGGATTATTCACAGATTCTTTCACAGCAGTTTAATATTAAAGAGGAGTATGCAAAGAACATCATCACGTTGCTTGATGACGGCAACACTATTCCTTTTATTGCACGATACAGAAAGGAAATGCACGGTTCAATGGATGACCAGTTGATTCGTGAATTTGCCGAAAAGCTTGAATATTTAAGAGGACTTGACAAGCGCAGAGATGAAATCCGTTCACTTATTGACGCACAGGAAAAGCTCACGGATGAAATTAACCTTGCACTTGACAAGGCTGTCACACTCAGCGAACTTGAAGATATTTACCGCCCGTACCGTCCAAAGAGAAAGACAAGGGCGTCAATTGCAAAGGAAAAGGGTCTTGAAACGCTTGCTAACGATATTTTAAAGCAGGAAAAAGGTTTTGATCCGTCAAAGTCGGCAGTAGATTATATTGACGAAGAAAAGGGAGTTACCTCAGTTGAAGATGCAATTCAGGGCGCAATGGATATCATTGCAGAGCTTGTGTCGGATAATGCGGAAATCCGTAAGAGAATAAGAAATCTTACAAACGCAAACGGTGTGCTTGTGTCTGTTGCAACAGATGAAGAAAAGGACAGCGTTTACAAAAATTATTATGACTACAAAGAGCCTGTTAAGAAGATTGCAGGTCACAGAGTACTTGCCGTTAATCGTGGCGAAAAAGAAGGATTCCTCAAAGTCAGCGTTGAAACCGACAGCGAAAAACCGCTTAATTCAATTTTCAGAGCAATGATTACAGACAAAAATCAGCTTTGCTCTGACATTATCCGTGAGGCTTGCACAGACGCATATCAGCGACTTATTTATCCCTCAATTGAGCGTGAGGTCAGAAACGACCTTACAGATACCGCCGCTGAAAATGCTATGAAGGTTTTTGCCGTAAACCTCAAGCAGCTGCTTATGCAGCCGCCTGTAAAGGGCAAAACCGTGCTTGCACTTGATCCGGGATATCGCACAGGCTGTAAGACTGCCGTTGTTGACAGCACAGGCAAGGTGCTTGATACAACCGTAATTTATCCTACACATTCAGACAAAAAAATTCAGGAGTCAAAGCAGACCTTGCTCCGCCTCATCAAAAAGCATCATGTTGATATTATTTCAATCGGCAACGGTACTGCAAGCAAGGAAACCGAGATGTTTACAGCCGAAACAATCAAAGAGGCTGACCACCCCGTTTATTATATGGTAGTCAGCGAGGCAGGTGCGTCGGTTTATTCGGCATCAAAGCTTGCCGCAACAGAACTTCCCGAACTTGACCTCACACTCAGAAGTGCCGTGTCAATTGCAAGACGACTTCAGGATCCTCTTGCAGAGCTTGTAAAGATTGAGCCTAAGGCAATCGGTGTCGGTCAGTATCAGCACGATATGCCACAGAAAAAACTCGGTGAAACACTTGACGGTGTTGTAGAGGACTGCGTAAACTCGGTTGGTGCAGACCTTAATACGGCATCGCCTGCACTTTTGTCGAGAGTGTCGGGACTTAACGCAACCGTGTGCAAGAATATTGTTGCTTACCGTGAAGAAAACGGTGCGTTCTCATCAAGAGCAGAACTCAAGAAAGTTCCGAAACTCGGACCTAAAGCGTTTGAGCAGTGTGCAGGATTTTTGCGTGTTCCCGAAAGCAGAAATCCGCTTGATAACACAGGCGTTCACCCCGAAAGCTACAAGAGCGCAAAAGAACTTTTAGGACTTCTTGAATATTCTGACAAAGAAATAAAATCAGGCAACTTCTCCGATATTCAGCAGAGAGTAAAGGCAAAGGGAACAAAGTCACTTGCCGATGTTCTCGGAATCGGACTTCCAACCCTTGACGATATTGTAAAGGAACTTTCCAAACCGGGCAGAGATCCCCGTGATGAACTGCCGGCACCAATGCTCAGAAGTGATATTCTCGACATCAAGGATTTGAAAGAGGGAATGGAGCTTAAAGGCACGGTCAGAAATGTAATCGACTTCGGCGCATTTGTTGATATCGGTGTTCATCAGGACGGACTCGTTCACATTTCGCAGATTTGCGATAAGTACATCAAGCACCCGAGCGAAGTTCTCAAAGTCGGTGATGTTGTAAATGTAAAGGTTCTTTCAGTTGATCCCGAAAAGAACAGAATTTCTCTCACAATGAAATTTTAATGCGAATAAAGCAAAAAGGCAGTTCTATTGTTCCGCAAATCACCTTTGCATTATTCCGCAAGCGTTGATATTGTTCCGATAAAGTTTTTTGGTTGTAAAAAAATCTAAATTTATAAAACAGGAGAAAAATATGTGCTTTATATGTGACAGAATTGAGATGATAAAGAACGGTTCAAATCCCTATTTTGTAAAGGAGCTTGAAACGGGTTATGTTGTTATAGGCGATAATCAGCATTTTTACGGATACACGCTGTTCCTATATAAAGATCACAATAAGACGGAATTGTTTCAATTAGAAATTCCCGAACGCAATAAGTTTTTAGAAGAAATGTCAATTGTTGCAGAGGCAGTTTCAAATGCTTTCGGTGCTGAAAAGATGAATTATGAACTGCTTGGAAATGGAGAAGCACATTTGCATTGGCATCTCTATCCGAGAAGAAATGGCGATATTGAAAACTACGGTAACAACGGTGCAGGTCCTGTATGGTGGTATCCCATGGAGAAAATGTATAGTGAGAGTAATAAACCGTCTGACAAAGACCTTATAAAAATGAAAAATCTGCTTTCAAACGAACTTGAAAAATTTGTATAAAAGGGATTTTTTGTAAATATTGAAACGAATGAAACTAGGATAATAATTTCATAAAAAACGAGGTATTTTATGAAAAAGGCAGTTGCAATAATTTGTACCATTGTTATTTTTGCGTTTTCGTTGATTGGGTGCGGTGATAAAGATACGGTCGCCTATAATCTGAAACTCAATGTTTCAAGCGGTGAAGTTGCGGAATTGTTTGACACGCACGGTGGATTTAACGGTGACGGAGCAACTTTTGCCAAAATTAAATTTTCGGATGACAGTGCTTTAACGCAAATTGAAAATAATAATATTTGGAAGTCACTTCCTTCCGATAAAACAGTAAACGATTTGTTATACGGAAATTACAGTGACTTTGTGTGTGATGAAAACGGTAATTCGCTCATACCCGAAATAAAGAACGGCTATTCAATGTTGATTGACAAACAAGATAAAAGCCTTACGAATATGCTTGAAAGAGCGTCGCTTAATTTTGTATTGGGAGTTTATGACACCGAAACAAACACGCTTTATTACTATGAGTTAGACACATAATTTCAGCGTTCAAAAAGTTTGGGAGAATATGCTTATAAAAATCGGTGATTTTGAATTTACCGAGGTATGGGATTGGTCGGAAAAAGTGTATCGCCTTATTGAAAACAGTTGAGTAAAAACAAAGGCTGACGAGAAATCGTCAGCCTTTTGTGTGTAATATTCGGTAATTATTCAGCCTTTTACTGCATATGATTTTCAAGGTGATTTTTCAATGCGGCAAAGGTTTCGTCGCTGATAATGTGTTCCATTTTGCAGGCATCTGCGGCGGCAGTTTCGGGATTAACTCCGAGCATAACAAAGAGCTTTGAAAGAACGGTGTGTCTTTCATATGTTTTTTCTGCAATTTCCCTGCCGAGGTCGGTGAGAATAAGCGAGCCATCATCGCCGACTTTAAGATAACCGCCCTCTTTGAGAAGACCAACCGCACGGCTTACGCTCGGCTTTGAATATCCCATTTCTTCACATACATCAATTGATCTTATATAATTGCTCTTTTTTGAAAGAACATATATTGTTTCAAGGTACATTTCACCTGATTCTTTTAATTGCATAGTTTGCACTCCTTTACATTGTCTAATTATATCATAATATGAACAAAAAATCAATAAAATTAATTGTGCTTTCAACAATTATGAAAAAACGATTTACCGAAATCAACAAAAATAATATCCGAATTACAGGCGTGAAATATTCAATTTGCCAAAATTCAAAATAAAATAAAATTTTTTCGCAAGCCTATTGACATATTTCGAGTTTTATAGTACCATATAATCGGTTAGCGAGAGCTAACCTTTGATTGACAAATATTGTTAGTATCTGCTAACTTAAAGGAGATTGATTTTATGATGCCTTTGATGTTTGCTAACACAGGTGAAACCAATATTATAAAGAAAGTCGGAGGTTCTCCCGAGGTTAAAAAACACCTTGAAAATCTCGGTTTTGTTGCCGGCGGAGAGGTTACCGTTATTTCTGCTCTTGGCGGAAATGTTATTGTTAATGTTAAAGAAACACGAGTTGCAATCAGCGAAGAGATGGCTCGTAAAATTATGATTTAATTATAATCTGTAAATGAACACACAGCGGAGTTGTTCCGAGAGGTGTTTTTTATACGGCTTTATGCTGAAATTAAGACGGAGGAAACTGTTATGAAAACTTTAAAACAGGCAAAAGTAGGTGAAACCGTAAAGGTTGTTAAGCTTCACGGTGAAGGTGCTGTTAAACGCAGAATTATGGATATGGGCATCACAAAGGGTGTTGAAATTTACATCAGAAAAGTTGCTCCGCTCGGAGATCCGATTGAAATTACTGTAAGAAATTATGAACTTTCGCTCAGAAAAGCCGATGCTGAAATGATTGAGGTTGAGTAATTCGGACTTGCAAATTCTACGGGAGAAATCCCGTATTTTTATAAAATTACGGTTAGCTTTTGCTAATCTAAGAGAGGATAACTGATATATGGAAATTAAAATTGCTCTTGCAGGTAACCCTAACTGCGGTAAGACAACTTTGTTTAACGCACTCACGGGTTCCAATCAGTTTGTCGGTAACTGGCCCGGCGTAACTGTTGAGAAAAAAGAGGGTAAGCTCAAAAAGCACAAGGATGTTACAATCATGGACTTGCCCGGTATCTATTCACTTTCACCTTATACTCTTGAAGAGGTTGTTGCCCGTAACTATCTTGTCGGTGAACGCCCCGATGCGATTCTTAACATCATTGACGGTACTAACCTTGAAAGAAACCTTTACCTCACAACACAGCTTACGGAACTCGGCATCCCTGTTGTTGTGGCAATCAATATGATTGACCTCGTTAAGAAGAACGGCGATTCAATCAACATTGATGAGCTTTCAAGACAGCTTGGCTGTAAGGTTATGGAAATTTCGGCTCTTAAAGGCACAGGCATTATGGAAGCTGCCGAGGCCGCAATCAAAGCCGCAGGCTCAACAAAGACAGTTCCAATGCACAGCTTTAACGGTGTTGTTGAACACGCAATCGCTCACATTGAAGAGGCGGCTGTTCACAATATGCCAGAGGAACAGCAGCGTTGGTACGCTATCAAAATTTTTGAGCGTGACGACAAGGTTCTTGCAAAGCTTGACATTCCGCAGAATGTTATTGACCACATTGAAAAAGATATTCAGGCGGCTGAAAAAGAGCTTGATGATGACGCAGAGAGTATCATCACTAATGAGAGATACATCTACATTGCCTCAATCATCAAGAGCTGTTATAAGAAGAAAAACAAGGGTAAGCTTACAACATCAGACAAGATTGATAAGGTTGTAACCAACCGTTGGCTCGGTCTTCCGATTTTTGCGGTTATTATGTTCCTTGTTTACTACATCTCAATGCAGACAGTAGGTACTGCCGCAACGGACTGGGCAAATGACGGTCTTTTCGGTGACGGCTGGCACCTTTTCGGTATCGGTTCATCACAGGCTGCCGAGGCTGAAGAAACCTACGGCGATTCAGATGCAATTATCGAGGCGTTCAATGCTCAGTACGGTAATGACGACATTGCAGAAGCTATTGACCTTGAATCTGAAAATTATTCCGAAGATGCCGCTAAGGCTGCTCTTGCAGAGCTCGTAAATCTCACACCTTCAGATGCAAGTGTTACATATTCTGTTCAGGATGAAGAAACTCTTGAAATTACAGAAACTCCCGACACTAAGAAATCTGATCTTGAGGGTGCTGTTTCAAACTACCTCAATACAGATTATAAAGAGGGCTACGGTGCTCCCGATGCCGCAACATACGGAATCTGGGTTCCCGGTATTCCTGTTCTTATCGGCAACGGACTTGATGCAATCAACTGTGCAGACTGGCTCAACGGCCTTATCCTTGACGGTATCGTAGCCGGCGTAGGTGCGGTTCTCGGCTTTGTTCCGCAGATGCTTGTACTCTTCATTCTCCTTGCTTTCCTCGAAAGCTGTGGTTATATGGCTCGTATCGCATTCGTACTCGACCGTATCTTCCGTAAGTTCGGTCTTTCGGGTAAGTCATTTATCCCAATGCTTGTCGGCACAGGCTGCGGTGTTCCGGGTATCATGGCGTCCCGTACAATCGAGAATGAGCGTGACCGCCGTATGACTATTATGACAACAACATTCATTCCCTGCGGTGCTAAACAGCCGTTTATCGCTATGATTGCAGGAGCTATCTTCGGTGGTTCACCGTGGATTGCAACATCGGCTTACTTCATCGGTATGGCTGCAATCGTAGTTTCAGGCATTATGCTTAAAAAGACAAAGATGTTCTCAGGCGATCCTGCTCCGTTTGTAATGGAGCTTCCGGCTTATCATCTTCCGACAGTAGGCAACCTTCTCCGTTCAATGTGGGAGCGTGGCTGGTCATTCATCAAAAAAGCCGGCACAATCATTCTTCTTTCAACAATCCTTGTTTGGTTCACAACATACTTCGGATTTGTTGACGGTACATTCCGTATGCTCGGTGAGGACGAAATCGGAAACTCAATTCTTGCCGCAATCGGTAACGGTCTGGCATGGATTTTTGCACCGCTCGGCTGGGGCAACTGGCAGGCAACCGTTGCATCTATCACAGGTCTTGTTGCTAAGGAAAATATCGTTGGCACAATGGGTATCCTTTATCCGGGCGGATGGACAGAAATCGGTGCCGCATTCACAGGCCTCAGCGGTTTCTCGTTCCTCCTCTTCAACCTTCTCTGTGCTCCTTGCTTTGCCGCTATGGGTGCTATCAAGAGAGAGATGAACAACATCAAGTGGTTCTGGTTCGCAGTCGGTTATCAGTGCTTGTTTGCTTATGTAATTGCATTTATGGTATTCCAGTTCGGTTCAATCTTTGCAGGCGGTCTTAATGTAATCGGTCTTATCTTTGCCGTTGCAGTATTTGCATTTATGATTTATATGCTTGTAAGACCTTACAAAGAGGCTACAACTCTTAAAGTAAAGCCGGCTAAGAAGTAATAAATTTATTGATTAACAATGGGAGGAATAAATATGTTGGAATGGTTAGCGGCTAATATCGGCACAATCATTGTTGCATTAATTGTTATTGCCGTGATTGCTTTTGTGGTTTTCCGTATGGTAAAAGACAAAAAAGAGGGCAAATCCTCCTGCGGTGCAAACTGTGCGCACTGTGCGTGTCACGGTGACTGCCATAATCATAAGTAAATGTTTTGTAGGGGGTACAGCTAAAAAGCTGTACCCCTTCTTGTTTGTTATTGAAATTATGAATTTGGTGTTGAAGAAATTATATGAGTAATGTGTATTCAGGACGATTATGAATCGTAAAAAATAATTAGAGGTGATACGAAATGTATCTTGAAATCAAAAACATTCACAAATTCTTCGGCACAGGTGAGAACAGAACAGAGGTTCTCAAAGGCATAAACTGCGATATTGAAAAGGGCAGTATCTGTGTTTTGCTCGGCCCGTCAGGTTCGGGTAAGTCAACACTTCTTAACATTATCGGCGGTATTGAAACTGCCGAGGAGGGCAGTATCTCAATCAACGGCGATACAATTGAAAATATGAACGAAAAACAGCTTTCACTCTACAGAAGAAAGCACCTCGGTTATGTTTTTCAGTCCTACAACCTCATTCCAAACCTTACTGTAAGGGAAAACATTGAAGTGGGTGCATATCTCAGTGACAATCCCCTGAATGTTGACGATTTGATGAAAACGCTCGGACTTTATGAACACAGAAACAAAATCCCGAATCAGCTTTCGGGCGGTCAACAGCAGAGAACATCAATCGGCAGAGCAATCGTGAAAAATCCTGACTTGCTCTTGTGCGATGAACCCACGGGTGCTCTTGACTACAAAACTTCAAAAGAAATTCTCAAGCTGATTGAAGATGTAAATAAAAAGTACGGTAACACCGTTGTACTTGTAACTCACAATGATGCTATTAAAAATATGGCAGACAGAGTTATAAAACTCCGTGACGGTCAGATAAGACACGATATTGTCAATACGAAAAAGACTCCGGCACAAGAGCTTGACTGGTAGGAGGTGCGTTATGAGAAATCCTCTTACAAAACGAATACCCAGAGAAATAAAAAACGATTTAGGAAAATACATTGCACTTTTCCTCTTTCTGATTTTAAGCATAGGTTTTATTTCAGGCTTTCTTGTCGCAGGCGACAGCATGAAATCCGCCTTTGACAATTCTTTTGAAAAGTACAATGTTGAGGACGGTCACTTTTGCCTTGCAGCAGAAATTGACGACAAAACAAAAGAAAATGTTGAAAACCTCGGCGTAAAACTTTACAAGAATTTTTATGTAAATAAAGACCTTGACAACGGCAATACTTTCAGATTATTCAAAAATCGTACAGATTTTAATGAGATTGCTGTTTTTGAGGGTAATCTTCCCGAAAATAACGGCGAAATTGCAATTGACAGACTTTATGCAGAAAACAATGAAATTAAAGTCGGCGACAAAATCAAAGTTGCCGATAAGGATATGACAATTTCCGCAACGGTTGCATTCTCTGATTACACATCTCTTTTCAAGAACAACACCGATATGATGTTTGATGCGAAGAAGTTTTCGGTTGCTGTTGTTACAGATTCCGATTTTAACAAAATTGCCGATGACAACTACGCTTACTGCTATTCGTGGATTGACAATGACAAAAATCTTTCCGACAGCAAGAAAAATGACCTCGGTGATGATGTGAAGGAAGAGCTTGTTAAAACAGGAATGCTCACAGATTTTGTAAAGCGTGCCGACAATCAGGCTATTATGTTCAGCGGTGACGATATCGGCAGTGACAAAACTATGATGCTTACATTGCTTTATGTTCTTATCATTGTATTCGGTTTTATATTTGCAATCACAAGCCGTGACACTGTCGAACAGGAAGCCTCTGTAATCGGTACACTCAGAGCGTCGGGCTACACAAGGGGAGAGCTTACAAGACATTACCTTGTTGTTCCCACACTTGTAACTTTTGTTGCGGCTGTAATAGGCAATATTCTCGGTTATACGGCTATGAAAAATGTTGTGATGAATATGTATTATCACAGCTACAGTCTGCCGCCTTATCAAACCTTGTGGAACGGTGATGCATTCATACTCACAACGGTGATTCCGTGTATCATAATTACACTTATCAATCTGTTTGTAATTGCAAAGGCATTGAGATTGCCTCCGCTCCAGTTTCTCAGACATGACTTTCATATGAAGAAAAAGAAAAAGGCGGCAAAGCTTCCAAATTTCAGATTTCTTACCCGTTTCCGTCTGAGAATTATTCTCCAGAACATTCCGTCATACATAATTATGGTGTTCGGAATCATGTTTGCAGGTCTGCTGTTATTCTTTGGACTTGCACTCAATCCGTTGCTTGAAAACTACAAAACAGAAGTTGTAAACAATATGATTTGCGATTATCAGTATGTTCTGAAAGCTCCTGTTGAAACAAGTAATGATGCGGCTGAAAAGTTCTGTATGACAACGCTTTACGAGTCAAATGACGAAGAAATTTCAGCCTACGGAATTGAGGAAGATTCGGAGTATCTTTCAAATGTTAATGTTCCTAAAAAGAAAAATGAAGCTGTTGCATCACAGGGATATCTTGAGAAATACAGCCTTAAAGTTGGCGACAGTGTTACTTTGAAGGATAAGTACGGCGAGAATAAATACACATTCAAAATTGTCGGCAGTTACTACTATCCTGCATTGCTTTGTGTGTTTATGACAAACGATAACTTTAACGATGTTTTTGATAAGGATGACGGATATTTTACAGGCTATTTCAGCAACGAAAAACTTAAAGATATTGACGACAAGTACATTGCAACAACAATCACTCAGAAAGACCTTACAACCGTAACGGATCAGCTTGACGATTCAATGGGTATGTCGTTCACACTTCTTGTAGGTTTTTCGGTTCTGATTTACATTATCCTTATGTATCTGCTTTCGAAGCTTGTTATCGAAAAGAACGAGCAGAATATTTCAATGCTGAAAATTCTCGGCTATTCAAACAGAGAGGCGAGCAAGCTGTATAACCGTGCAACAACGGTTGTGACAATAGGTGCAATCCTTGTGAGTGTTCCGTTGATATACTATGTTTTTGCAGGTTTGTACCACTACTTTATGTTTGAAATGAAGGGTTGGTTGCCGTATGTTGTACCATGGTATGTATTTGTTGAAATGGCAGTAATCGGCATTATCTGCTATGCAATTATATACTTTATTCTTCAAAAGAAAATTAATAAAATCAAACTCTCACAGGCTTTAAAGAGTGACGATTAAAACCTAAAAAATAAAAGGAGAGATAAATATGGAGTATGTTTTTTACGGATTGCTTGCCGTGGCATTCATTGTGTTTGTGATTCTCGTAATCAGAAGCTACAAGAAAAAGCTTGCAAGCGGATGTTGCGGTGCAAGTGACGAAAGCGTTAAGAAAAACAAGGTTGCCGATAAGGATAAGTCACATTATCCCTATGAAAAAACTCTTGTTGTTGACGGAATGGTCTGTAAAAACTGTTCCGCAAGAGTAGAAAACGCACTCAATTCAATTGACGGTGTGTGGGCGGAAGCCGATGTTTCTTCCGGCAGAGTTACGGTCAGAATGAAAAGAGAAATTGAGGATAAAGTCCTCAAAAAGACAGTTAACGATATAGGTGCGTACACCGTTATGAAGGTGGAATAAGGTCTTTTAGGAGAAGAGAGGCAACCTTATGGCAGTATTGCAGAAAATTGACAACCCATACGGTATGATACAGACTGTTGAACACTGCGAATCGTTCAGCATATACCGTTCACAGGACAGCACGGGCGATTGTGAGGTCACTGTGTATCCTGTATTTTCAGGCATTGAGCTTGTGTATTACGATGTTCATATGCAAAGTTGTGACATTGATCTTGCAAAGGGAAGAGAAATGCTTATCATCACGCATTGTCAGGAGGGCAGAATCGAGTTTGAATACAAAAACGGTGAATATCTTTACCTTGCGTCGGGTGATTTGTCGATACAGAAGAATACGGAAAACATCCGACACAGATATTGTCCGCTGAGCCACTACCACGGTGTGTCGGTTGCAATTGATATGAACCGTGTGCCAAGGTGTTTTTCGTGTATTCTTGACGATGTTTTTGTCAGCCCCGAAGAGCTTGAAATGAAATTCTGTTCCGAAAAGCCGTACTCAATTATGCGTGAAAATATCAGCATTGAGCATATTTTTTCGGAACTCTATTCCGTTCCCGAAAATATCCGAAAGGGTTATCACAAGGTTAAGGTGCTTGAACTTCTTTTGTTTTTGAGCGGTCTTGATTACAAGGGAGAGAGTGAGGAAAGACGGTATTTTTCACGCTCACAGGTTACCGCCGCAAAAGAGGCAAAAAAATATCTGCTTGCTCACCTTGACGAGCATATAACAATTACGGAGCTTGCCGATATGCTCGGCATATCTTCGACTTCTCTCAAAATCTGTTTTAAGGGTGTCTACGGCGACACGATTAACGGCTACATAACGAACTGTAAAATGCAAAAAGCCGCCTCGCTTTTGAAAAACACCGACAAAAGCGTGCTTGAAATTGCAGGAATTGTCGGCTACAACAACGGCAGTAAGTTTGCGGGTGCTTTCAGAAGGGTGATGAATAAGTCGCCGAACGAGTACAGAAAATCGCTCGTCTGAACAGAGCCTTATATGTCCGTAAAGAGCAGTAAAAAGACTTTGTAAGGTGCTATAATAACATTGTCGAAAAGATACGCCTATATTCTTTTCTGACAGACTGCGGAAATATCCGCAGAATATTTGATGATTACTTTGCCAGGTAATTATTCATAATATCTCTTCTCCTTTCAGGGACAGCGTTTGCTGTCCCTAAAATTTTGCAAAAATTACCTGTCCGTTTGGAGCATAGAAAACCTTTTGAGAGCCGATAATAATATTGACCGATGGTATATTATTAACTGTAAGATAAAGACAACAAAATAGTCTTGCTTATGGAATTAAGTTAGCAAAAGCTAACTAAAAGACAATTATCGGATAATCACTGTGGTGTATTTATTCAATTCTATTCAAATCATTCATTCAATTATTTAGAGGAAAAGATGTCAGAAGATTTAATTATCAAGCATTGTTCCCCAACGCTTGCAGGAATAAAAACGGCTAACCTTTTTAATTGTCCGTACTCATCACGGCTTGAGTGCGAATGTGATGTGAGAAAGCTGAATAAAATGTTCTGCAAAAAGGGAATAAAAGTTCTGCCACTGAAGTTCAGCAACGGAAAGGCTTTAATCTATATTTTTCGCCCGTCCAAGCTTGCTGTTGATTTGTCCGATGAATATGCGTGCAAGCTGCTTGAGTCGCAGGGGTATCATTCACACGATGCCGCACGCTGTATAAGGGAGCTTCGCCACCGACTTAAAGACTCAACCGAGTTCCCGCACGAAATCGGACTGTTCCTCGGTTATCCTCCCGAAGATGTCCGTGGCTTTATTCTTCATAAAGGAAATTGCTGTAAATATTCAGGTTGCTGGAAGGTTTACGGTAATGAAGAAAAAGCAGCCAAAGAGTTCGCCAAATTCAAAAAATGTTCTGACATCTATTACTCTAAGTGGTTACAGGGCACACCTATTCTGAAACTGACGGTTGCGTGTAACTGACTTAAAGTGTAATCAAGTACAAAAACTGAAAGGTGAGTATATAATATGAGTAAAGTAGCAGTAGTATTCTGGAGCGGCACAGGTAACACAGAGCAGATGGCGGAAGCCGTTGCCGAGGGTGCAAAGTCCGCAGGCGCAGAAGTTACTCTTGCAAATGTAAACGATTTTGATTCTTCATCGGTTGCCGATTTTGACGGCATTGCATTCGGTTGCCCTGCAATGGGTGCGGAGGTTCTTGAAGACAGCGAGTTTGAGCCTGTTTTCAATGAATGTGAAAGTGCATTAAACGGCAAAAGCATTGCCCTCTTCGGTTCATACGGCTGGGGTGACGGCGAATGGATGAGAAACTGGGAGGACACCTGTAAGGGTGACGGTGCAAACCTTGTTTGCGAAAGCGTTATCTGTAACGATGCTCCCGATGACGACGCTCTTGAGGCTTGCAAAAAGCTTGGCGCATCACTCGCTTAACCTAGGCTGTAAGTATTCAATTAGTTAATACCAATTTCATAATTTCATAGAAACGCCTGTTTACACCTGTAAGCAGGTGTTTTTATTTGTTCGTTATTATTATTTTATATTCTGTTTGCGAATTATGAATTAGACTAAAAAAAATCCTGCAAAAATTCCTTTTGTTTATTCCAAAAAAACTTGATTTTAAAGCTTTGTTGTATTAAAATAGGCATTGGATACATATAGAAAAGGAAGTAATTGGTATGCTTACATTAGACAAAATCTATCACGCATCATATGTTTTGAAGGATGTTATCAGACAGACTAATATCGTTCAGGCAAGGGGTATTTGTGATGATTGTGATGTTTATCTCAAACCCGAAAATCTTCAGATTACAGGTTCATTCAAGGTAAGAGGTTCAGGTTACAAGATTTCTCAGCTTACCGAAGAAGAAAAGGCAAGAGGTGTTATTGCCTGTTCTGCAGGCAACCACGCTCAGGGTGTTGCACTTGCTGCTACAAAGTACGGTATCAAGTCGCTTATCTGTCTGCCTGACGGTGCACCTATTTCAAAGGTTGAGGCTACTAAGAACTACGGAGCCGAGGTTTGTATGGTTCCGGGTGTTTATGATGACGCTTATAACGAGGCTTTAAGACTTCGTGATGAAAAGAACTATACATTCATTCACCCGTTTGACGATGAAAATGTAATTGCAGGTCAGGGTACAATCGGTATCGAAATTATGAACGAAATGCCCGATGTTGACGCTGTTGTATGTGCAATCGGCGGCGGCGGACTTATTTCGGGTGTTGCCTGTGCAATCAAGAGCCTTAATCCTAACATTAAGGTTTACGGTGTTCAGGCAGAGGGCGCTCCTTCAATGGTTGAGTCAATCAAGAACGGCGAGCCTGTTCATCTTGACAGCGTTTCTACAATTGCCGACGGTATTCAGGTTAAAGAACCGGGTGAGCATACATTTGAATATGTGAAGAAGTATGTTGACGATATCGTAACGGTAAGCGATGACGAAATTTCATCTGCAATTCTCAAGCTTATTGAGTCACAGAAGATGATTGCAGAGGGCGCAGGTGCAGCTCCTTTGGCTGCTGTAATGTTCAACAAGCTCCCTGTTAAGGGCAAGAAGGTTGTATGCGTTGTATCGGGCGGTAACATTGATGTTACAATTCTTTCAAGAGTTATCAAGCGTGGACTTCTTATGACAGGCAGACAGCAGACTTTCTGTGTTGAACTTCAGGATAAGCCGGGTCAGCTCGTTGCCGTTTCAAATATCATTGCAGAAAAGGGTGCAAATGTAATTTCTATCCACCACGAAAGAGGCGGAGAGGGTACAGATGTAAACGGTTGTTACCTCCGTGTTGTTCTTGAAACAAGAGATTTTGCTCAGATTAAAGAAATTCGTGATGCACTTGTTGACGCAGGCTTTAAGCTTGTTTAATCAGTAATTTTTAATATATTGACAGGAGGTCATTATAATGGAAAAGGTTTATACTAAAAATGCTCCCGATGCTATCGGTCCGTATTCACAGGCTGTAAAGGTAAACGGTCTTGTTTTTACATCTGGTCAGATTGCAATTAACCCTGCAACAGGCAATGTTGAGGCTGCAACAATTGAGGCTCAGACAGAACAGGTTTGTACAAACCTTAAAAATGTTCTTGAGGCATCAGGCAGTTCACTTGAAAAAGCTGTTAAGACAGTTTGTTTCTTAAAAAATATGGAAGATTTCGGTGCTTTCAATGAGGTTTACGGTAAGTATTTCACATCAAAGCCGGCAAGAAGCTGTGTTGCAGTAAAACAGCTTCCAAAGGATGTCCTTGTTGAAGTTGAGGTTATTGCAGAAGTTTAATTCTGATTAAGAATTAAAACAACATCTACATAAAAAATCACAATCCCGATTAACCGTAAAAAGTTAATCGGGATTTTTGCGTTTATATTTGAAATATATGTTGTTATGAGAATGTGGGGGCGGATATTATCCGCCCGCACGGCGAGCCGCTGTACCCAATTCGTGCAGATAGTTTGTAATGCCCACAAAACATATCATGCCCGAGCGTAGCATTGTAATTGTTTGTACAATTTATCAACAATATTTTTTAAAACAAAAAAATCGGGAACAAGAATTTGCGTTTGTACACAAACCTTATTCCCGAAATTATCGAAAAATTTAATTTTATCAGCCGACAGCCTTTAAAAGCTCGTCAACCTTATTTGTCTTTTCCCATTCAACACCGAGTTCTTCTCTGCCCATATGACCGTAAGCGGCAAGTGGGAGATACTTTGTTTCCGTGAGCTTGAGCTGTCTGATGATAGACTGCGGACGGCAGTCAAATACCTTTTCAACAGCCTTTGCCAGTTCCTCGTTTGAATATTTTGATGTGCCGAATGTGTCAACCATAATTGAAACAGGCTTTGCAACACCGATTGCATATGCAAGCTGAATTTCGCACTTCTTGGCAAGCTTGGCGGCAACAATGTTCTTTGCAATATATCTTGAGTAGTAAGCGGCACTGCGGTCAACCTTTGTCGGATCTTTACCGCTGAATGCACCGCCGCCGTGACGAGAAAATCCGCCGTAGGTGTCAACAATAATCTTTCTGCCTGTAAGACCTGAGTCGCCGACCGGACCGCCGATTACAAATCTGCCTGTCGGGTTTACGAAAATCTTTGTGTTCTCGTTCATAAGCTCAGCAGGGATAATCGGTTTGATAACATACTCGATAAGGTCTTTTCTAATCTGCTCAAGTGTAACATCTTCATCATGCTGTGTTGAAATTACAACCGTGTCAATGCCGATAATATTGTCATCGTCATATTCAACAGTAACCTGAGTTTTGCCGTCGGGACGGAGATATGAAAGAGTGCCGTCTTTTCTTACCTTTGTAAGCTGTTTTGCAAGCTTGTGGGCAAGAGAAATAGGCATCGGCATAAGTTCGGGTGTTTCATCACACGCATAACCGAACATCATGCCCTGATCACCTGCACCAATCTGATTGTCTGTATCGCTTTCGCCGTCTTTAAGCTCAAGGCTTTCGTTTACGCCCATTGCAATGTCGGGTGACTGTGCGTCAATTGATGTGAGAACCGCACAGGTGTTGCCGTCAAAACCGCACTTCGGATCGTTGTAGCCAATGTTGTTTACAACCTTTCTTGCAACATCTGCGATGTCAACATAGCAATCGGTTGAAATTTCACCCATAACATGAATCATACCTGTTGTAGCCGTAACCTCACAGGCAACATGAGCGTTTTTATCCTGAGAGAGGATTTCGTCAAGAACTGCGTCGGAAATCTGGTCACATACTTTGTCGGGATGACCTTCCGTTACAGACTCGGATGTAAATAAATGTTTAGCCATTTAGAAAACTCCTTCCAAAAAAATAAGCACCGTTCATCCGAAAGGTGCTGTGTTTACTCATCTTTCGGTAAATACCGCAGGATTTGGCACCTTGCATACGCAGGTTGCCGGACTTCACAGGGCCTGTCCCCTCAGTCACTCTTGATAAGATCATTCTTATTCAATTCTACAAGTAGATTATACAGTATCTTTCGACAAATTTCAAGATTAATTTGCAATTTTAAAAAGGTAAAAATAGTAAATATTTCAGCCGTTCGGATTGAAAATTTTAACTTATAGTGCTAAAATTAACCCGAGGTGACTGAAAATGAGTATTACCGTGAGAGAATACGTGGAAAATGATATTAAGGGTATGATTTCCGTATGGGATGAAGTTGTAAGGGACGGAGTTGCCTTTCCGCAGACTGAAGAACTTGATTTTGAAAGCGGAAAAAAGTTTTTTGCAGAGCAAACTTGTTGTCCCGTTGCAACCGATGAAAACGGCGAGATTCTCGGAATGTATATTCTTCATCCGAATAATGTCGGCAGATGCGGTCATATTTGTAATGCAAGCTATGCGGTTTCCTCATCGTCAAGGGGAAAAGGTGTTGGCAGAATGCTTGTGTCGGATTGCCTTGAGCGTGCTAAAAAATACGGCTTCAAAATTTTGCAGTTCAATGCTGTTGTGAGAACCAACACATCTGCAAGAAATCTTTATGAAAGCCTCGGCTTTGTAAAACTCGGAGTTATTCCGAAAGGCTTTTTGATGAAGGACGGTCACTATGAGGATATCTGTCCTTATTATAAAGAACTTTAAAATTTCAATTTAATCAGGAGGACAAGAAATATGATTATTGATTTTAAACATATGGAAGAACAGGTTTTGCCGAATTTTAAAGGCGGCGAAAAGGCATATGCCGTAAAGAAATTCACGGATGACAGAAATATGATTATGCACGGTCGCCTTGAAAGCGGTGCGTCAATCGGACTTCACACTCACGAGGGCAACTGCGAAATGTTCTACATCATTGAGGGAACAGGCAAGGTGCTTATGGACGGCGAGTATGAAAGGGTTGAGGCAGGCGTGTGCCACTATTGCCCGAAAGGTCATACACACAGCCTTATTAATGACAGCGACTCCGACCTTGTATTTTTTGCTGTTGTTGCAGAGCAGAAGTAATTTTATTTTCGGTTTCTGATTTCCGATTATTCTCTGTTGTATCTTAAATCCCTAGGTAAAAACTAAAACAGGGGTGATTACGGTGAACAGAACTGCAGAAATACTCGGAGAAAAATGGGATTTGCCGATTGGCTTTACAATGGCACTCGGCGAAAATCCCGACGCTATGCTTGCCTTTTCAAGTATGCCGAAAAAGTACCGTGAAAGCTGCATTGACAGGGCGAGAAACGCAAATTCCCGTTCCGAAATGCAGAGAATAGTATCGGATATAGCACAAAAATCTTTTAATGATTTTATAGGTTAACAAAAAAGCAACGGAGCAAAAACTTCGTTGCTTTTAAATTGCTTTCTGCTATTCCTCTGCACTTTTATAAAAATCTCTTTTACCGATAAGCCCGCTTGCATTTCTCCAACGAACTTTCTTTGAGCAGATGACCGTACCTTTATAATTGTGTATGTCATCTTCCTTTACATCACCGTTATCGCACCAATAAATAAGACCGTCTTTTACGAAAAATGATGCGTCCAATATTTCACAGGTGTAGTCCGGATTTACAGGGTACATGCTTATATATTCAAGTTCGGAAAATTCAAGTTCAAGTGCGGAAATATCCTCAAATTGTCGCTGAATAAGAACTGTTAATGTACGCTTTGTGTTTACGGGCGACATTGACAGATTCGTTTCGACATAAGCACCGCTTGAATATTTTATTTCTTTTATGCAACTGTCGTGAAATCCGATAATTTCTTTCATGAAATTGTCAATTTCATGCTGTGTACGAAGTTCTTTCCACATACATATCAACCCACAATAAATAGAATATGTAAATAATTATACAATATTCCGACCTTTAATTATATCGGTAAACTGTACAATCATTTTATGTCTGCTTTGTTGATAAAGCCAAAAATGCACCCCGACAAACCAAAACTGCCACGACAATACACGAAGAGGGAGATATGATTAAGAAAACCAACCCGACCGATTGCGGAATTTTGTTGTAAAAATATTGACTTTCTATTATATGTACGCTATAATGTACATATAATGATGTAGGAGGTGCGATTGTGATTAATACTAATGTAACTAATTTCAGAAAACAAATTTTTGAATTGATTGATCAGACTGTAAAGTATAATGAACCTATAAACATCAGCACCAAAAGCGGAAATGCTGTGCTTATAAGTGAAGAAGAGTATAATAATCTTGTTGAAACAATGTATCTTAATTCAATTCCCGGTATGAGTGAAAAATTAAAGGACGGAATTGAAACTCCGCTTGTGGAGTGTGAAGAATTTGAGTGGTAATTATAAGCTGATGATTACAAAATCAGCCCAAAAGGATAAGGAAAAAATCAAGCAGTATCCTGCATTAAAGCGTAATGTGCAGAATTTGCTTGAACTTATCAGCGAAAATCCTTTTCAAAATCCACCGCCTTATGAACGGCTTATCGGAAATTTGAAACAATGCTATTTACGCAGAATAAATTCTCAGCACAAACTTGTCTATATGGTTTATGAGGAAGAAAAAATTGTAAAAATAATCTCTATGTGGTCACATTATGAGTTTTAACAGAAAATCAGTTTATAAATATGAAAAGGCACCTTCAATGTGAGGCGTCTTTTTTTTTGCATCTTACAAACTGTACCTATAAAAATTCTGAAAATTGTACATACAAATAATGACAGTGGTGTTGTATAATGACAACATCACAAGATAAATGTTGAACTGTTCAGAAATTTTAAGGCGTGGTATGATGACAAAAAAAGCTGTATTAATCAATGATCTTTCGGGACTTGGCAAGTGTTCGCTGACGGCGGCAATCTCTGTTTTGTCCGTAATGGGCATTCAGGCGTGTCCTATGCCGACAGCCGTTTTGACAAGTCAGACGGGATTTGAAAGCTTTTACTGCAACGATTGCACTGATAAGCTTGATTATTACACAAGTGAATGGAAAAAACTCGGCTTTCAGCCTGACGGAATCTATACGGGTTTCCTCTCAAGCGAAAAGCAGGTGGACAAAATTCTTTCATTTATAGACAGCTTCGAAACCGACAACACGCTTGTACTTGTGGATCCGGTTCTCGGTGACGGCGGAAGAACCTACAGTCTTTATACCGAAACTCTCGGCAAAAAGATGAAAAAACTCGTTTCTGTTGCCGATGTAATCACCCCGAACCTTACCGAATGTTGTATTCTGTGCGATACCGACTATTCAGAACTGATTAAAAATGCCGATTCTCCCGATTTTCTCGATACGGTTGCAGAGCTTGCCAAAAAGCTTTTGAAACTCTACAAGGTGAAAACCGTGATTGTTACAGGCATTGAGCATAAAATTTCCGATGAGGTTACAAAGATTAACAATCTTATTGCAGCCGATGATGAGGTGTTTTGTGTCAGCTGTGAAAAGACGGGCGGAAGCTATTCGGGTACAGGCGACTTGTTTGCCTCGGTTGTCTTTTCGGGATTACTCCGTGGTGACAGCCTGAAAGATACCGTAAATCTGGCGGTAAAATTCATACAGACCTCGCTTTGCGAAACCGTTAAACTCGGCATCCACCGCAACGAGGGTATTGAATTTGAAAAACATTTAAAAATGCTTTTGTGAGGAAATTACTATGACTGCTAAAACTGTTTCAAAAACCGATTCAAATTATAATGTAAAGCTGATTGCAATTACGGCAATGTGTGCGGCTCTTATTACCGTTACAACTGCTTTTATCAAGATTCCGTCACCGCTTGGATACTCTCATGCAGGCGACTCTATGATTTATCTCGCCGCAAGTATCCTTCCCGGTCCTTTCGGAATTATCGCATCATCAATCGGCGGCGCTCTTGCCGACCTTATTTCGGGTTATCCGCATTGGGCAATCCCAACAGCTATTATCAAGGCTATCAACGCAGTTCCGTTTGTGCTTTGCAGAATGGCAATGAAAAAGCGTGGCAAGGATGAAAAAATCATCAGTCCGTCATCACTTCTTATGCTCATTCCAACAACAATCGTTACAATCGGCGGTTACTTTATTGCAAACGGTCTTATGTATGACTTTGGTGCCGCAATTGCGGAACTTCCCACTTGCTGGTTGCAGCCCGGTGTAGGAGCATTAATCTACATTGTTGTAGGCATCGGTCTTGATAAAATCAATTTCAAGAAAAAACTCTCGCTTTAATGTGAGTTTCAATAAGGAGAAGAAAACATAATGGCAGATATTCTTTATGTGTACAAAACATCTATCTATGCTAATCTGACGAACAAATGCCCTTGCAGATGCACATTCTGTATCCGCAACAATACCGATTCGGTCGGCAGTGCAGATACACTCTGGCACAAGCATGATCCGAGTATGGAGGATATTAAAAAGGCTGTTGATGATTTTGATTTCACAGGCTACAAGGAGCTTGTATTCTGTGGCTACGGCGAACCGACTTCGGCTCTTGATAATATGCTTGAAACCGCAAAATATGTAAGGGAAAAGCACCCCGACATCAAACTCAGACTCAACACAAACGGTCTTTCTGACAGAATCAACAACAAGCCCACAGCTGAGTTGATTTCAAAGTATATTGATTCTGTTTCAATCAGCCTCAATACCTGTTCATCGGAAAAGTATGACGAAGTTTGCCGTCCTGTTTTTGACCATGCGTATGAGTCAATGCTCAAATTTGCAGAGGATGCAAAGAAATATTTTGAACATACGCAGTTTTCAATCGTAGATACAATCCCCGAAGAGGACATCAAGGCTTGTCAGAAAATTGCCGATGACAGGGGAATTTATCTCAAAATCAGAAAATATTCCGATTAATCGTTAATTTTAATTTTTCATTTCATTTTATATTTCAGAAATAAAGCCGACTTGTTGTTATGACAGGTCGGTTTTATTTTTATTCGGTATGTCATCCGCAACTGTTCTATAGGGCAATTTCACTTTCAAATGATTCTATTCTTAAAGCTGTATATCCACCGCCTTGACGGAGGTAATTTTAATTGCTATAATTTATACAAATGGGGTGGTGTTTTGAAAAAGACAAAACTGTTGAAAATTGTCCTCAAACGGACGGGTGCAATTAAGCTTTTGTGCAGTTATGTTATCGTATTTTTTGCGGTGAGTGTTGCAATATGGATTTTCGAGCCGAACATAACTCGGCTTTTTGACAGCATATGGTACTGCTTCAGCGTTGCCACAACAATAGGACTCGGAGATGTGCTTGCAACAACGCTTGTCGGCAGAGTGCTTTCAATCTTCCTTTCAATATGTTCAATTCTTATCATTGCAGTAGTTCCGGGCGTAATCACAAGCTACTATGTCGAAAGCACAAAGCTTCGTGCTGACGAAAGCAGTGCAAAGTTCCTTGATGACCTTGAACATCTTCCCGAACTTTCAAAAGAAGAGCTTGTCGAGCTTTCCGAAAAGGTGAAAAAGTTTAATCGTAAAAAGTAAATTTAATAAATGCGGACATAAAAAATCCCGACAGTATCAAAAATATACTGTCGGGATTTTGCTTTTAAAGAAATATATTAACTTATTTTATGAATCCCTGAACAATCAAAATCAGTACAAGAACAGGGAGTACATACTTGAAATATGGCTTTAAAGCCTTTGAAAATTTAATGCCTTTACCGGTGTTACACTCATCAAGGTAGTTGTCAAATCCCCAACCGAATTTTGTAACGCAGAAGAGGAGATAAACAAGTGAACCTACAGGAAGAAGGATATTGCTTACGAGGAAATCCTCCATACCGAGAACATCCTGACCGAAAATTTGGAAACCGCTCCAAATGTTGAAACCGAACACACACGGCAAACTTGCGATAAGAATGATGATTGTGTTGATAAGAACAGATTTTTTTCTGCTGATGCCGAACATATCAATCCAGAACGAAATGATGTTTTCAAACACGGCAATGATTGTTGAGAAACACGCAAAAGTCATAAACAGGAAGAACAGAGTACCCCAAATTCTTCCGCCGGCCATATTTACGAACACATTCGGAAGTGTTACGAAAATCAGAGCAGGGCCTTGGTCGGGCTGAACACCGTATGAAAAACAAGCGGGGAAGATGATAAGACCTGCCATAATTGCAACAAATGTGTCAAGTGCGCAAATTTTGATTGACTCACTCGGCAGAGTGTGGTCTTTTGACATATAACTGCCGAAAATTTCCATTGCCGCAATGCCAAGACTGAGTGTGAAGAATGCCTGATTCATAGCGGATGAAATAACATTGCCAAGTCCGATTTCATTCACCTTGTCCAAATCGGGAATAAGGTAAAAGCTGAGTCCCTCACCTGCACCCGAAAGGAATAAGCTGTTGCCTGCGAGTACAAGAATGAGTATGAGCAACACAATCATCATAACTTTGCTGACTTTTTCAATGCCCTTTTGAATACCTCTGCTGCAAACAAGGAATCCGAGGACGGTGATAATCGCCATCCAAATTACCATTTCAAGCGGATTTGACTGCAATTCGTTGAATACTCCGCCAACTTGCTCCGAGGTCATTCCGCTTTCAAATGAACCCGTCGCAAATTTGTAGAAGTAGCTCGTCATCCAACCCGAAACCGTGGTGTAGTACATCATCAAAAGATAGCATCCGAGCATACAGAACCAGCCGTGAATGTGCCACTTGCTCTTTGGCTTTTCAAGTTTTTTGTAGCCGAGAACAGCACTTTTTCTGCTCGCTCTTCCGACTGCAAGTTCCATTGTCAAAACAGGAACTCCCATAAGAACGAGGAAGATTAGGTACAAAAGTACAAATAGCCCGCCGCCGTTCTGTCCTGCAACATACGGAAATCGCCACACATTGCCGATTCCGATAGCGCAACCCGCACTTACAAGGATAAACCCAAGTCGGGATTTAAAATTTTCTCTTTCCATAAACGAATTCTCTCCTATAAAAACAGACCTTTTAATTATACAAAAAATTCACACATTTGTCAAGATGTTCTGTTTTTAATAAATGAAGAATTTTCGCAAAAAAACCGCATAAATAAGCCGTTTTTTAGAGCAGAGGGTAGATAATGGGACAGTGGTTTATGGTATAATATTATTAAAGAAAAGGAAAGGAAAAACCTTATTAAAGGGGCAATAACAATAATTGTTACTAAGTTAATGAAAGGCGGAAATTATTATGTTAATGAATTGTAAAAGAAAGATCCACGAAAAGCTTGTGTTTGAAAACGCACTGCAAAATCCCGAAGCAATCAAGGGTATCCGTGCATACCTTTTGGCGCTGCTTTCCTATGCAACGATGTCGAAGAGATGTGAAAACGCTGACTTTGATTTGCATATTGATATTGAGGGCGATGAAACGCTTTTTGAAACCGAAGACGAAAGTGCGGGCGAGATAATCCAGAAGCTCGGTAATCACGGCGGATTCACAATTGACATCACCTGCAGCGGAAAATTTGTGAATATCGGCAACTGTTCCGATGAGGAATTTATCACGGTGGCGTGTTTTTCCGACAAAGTTCCAAGCATTTTTGATTGCCTTGAAAATTCGGGAGAAAAGGACTTCAAGTACGGGAAAATAGCTTATTTTGACGGCATTGATTTGTGGTTATCTCAGTACATTGACGATAAAACCTGCATGGACAATGTTTTTGATTTTGGCGACATTGTTGAGAAAAAGGACTTCGCAATTTCAAATTTGTGGAATAGTGAAATGTTTCTTGTTATCGCATTTGATTTTGAAAAGTATCTCGATGAAGCTGAGGAAATCAAGAATATAATCGAAAGATATATTTATGTTGATGATGAAAAAGCATTTAAAAAGTGCCGCAAAAAGTGGGATGAGGAAATGATAATCGGAATTGACGGTGTGCAGTGGATTCCCGAAAATGTGGGAGAAATCGTTGCATTTACCGATGAAATCAACGAAATGCTTGCTCGCCTTGACAAGGATGAAGATGTAGGAATTGAATCGTATGGACTTTTCTGCAATATGGACGAGTTTTTCTCGGCGCAGATTTATGCAGACAATGAGGAACATTGCTTTAAAGTTGTTGCGGTTCAGTCCGTAGTATGAAAAAAGGGGCTGTCGCAAATGAGTAAAATTTGCGACAGCCCCAATTTTTTGCTATTTTGTTAGAGTTAAAAAGTGAAAATTCAAAATTAAAACTCAATTGCATCTGTGACATCGTCATCTGTTTCGTCATCAGGCTCGTCAAAATAATCGGCATCGTCAGAATTGCTTTCGTCTTCGGGAATGTCAATCATATCGAACTCGTCATATGTAACAGCCTTGTTGAGCTTGAAAAAGTTTGTCTGGCAGAAGTAACGGCAGACACGGATGTAGTTAAGAAATTCGGGAGTTTCATTCTCATAGTCCTCGGCAGAAACACCCTCTTTGATGATAAGCAGCATCTCGACAATCTGTGAATTACTGATAAAGAAGTTGTTATGCTCCTCAAAAATTATAAAAATGTCGTCATCATCGAGGTCGTATTTTTCGCAGGCATAAAGCGCCTCGCTCTTTGAGTTTCTCACAACCCTGTAAATCTCAAAATCAATCATATCAGGCTCATCACAATCAATGTTGCCCATAACGCAGAGTTCAAGAAAAGTTTTGCTCATAACAGCCTTGTCGGTCAGTTCAAGGTCAAAGTGCTTTTCAAGAGAAATGATAAGCTCGTCCTGTGACTTCACACCCGGTGTGATGAGTGGCTTGTATCGTTTGATGAGTTTGTTTTTATAAAATTCCGAATTTTCATACTTTAATGAAAGATTAGCGGCAATGTTGTCAAATATATTCATCGTTATCTCCTTAAAAAACAAGTGGTTTTTATGTTTACAAGTAAATTATAATCGAATTTAAGGATAAAATCAATATGCTTTTTGAATATAATGCCCAAACAGATTTATAAATTCGCAGTTTTCATTTATAATCTTAATGTAGAATGACAAACTTGTAGGGGCGGATATCATCCGCCAGCCTTGATGCTATCATATGTTTCTCCTGAATGCTTTGATATGATAAAAATTGTGTATTCGTAATATTGAAGTGAAATATATGATAAGCAGAAAACGGTAAGGAGGAGAGTTATGAGCTTGTTTGATAAAATGAAAAAACATCAGTCCCCTGAAAAACCGAATGACGGCGAATTTAAGAGCGATGTAAACACGATTCTGCACGGTACAAGCGTTCAGAACAGAAAAGAAATGTGCGAGCTTGAATATATGAAGGCGAGAAGGCTTTTGAAAAATCCGACCGTTGAAACCGTTGCCCGTGCTAAAAATATAATGAATACCCTTGCAACCGATTTCGATTATCTTCCTGCCGTATTGTGGATGGCTGAATTTTCCGTGAACGGTGTCAAAAATCCCGAACAGGCGGCTATGTGGTACAAAAAAGCCGCAGACCTTGGCAGTGCGAATGGAGCGTCCAAAATTGCAGATATTCTTATGGACGGCAGAGGTGTTACCCGCAATCCGAAACTTGCAATGGAGTACTATAAAATTGCCGCCGATAACGGCATAGCGTCAGCGTCATTCGCATTAGGTGAATATTATGCAAAAACAGGCAATAGGGAAGAAGCCGTAAAAGCCTACGAAAAAGCCGTCAAAGGCGGATATAAAGATGCCGAAAAAAAGCTTGCTAAATTGAAGAAAAAGTTTTGATTGGTAAGATTTTAATTTAGTCAAATAATATATAAATGAAATGAAACAAAGTAGTTGCCAATCTCGTCTTTGTCTAAAGCGTTTAGGCTTAACTTGGATCAACGCTA